>CAJDWY010000001.1_pt1 | contig 26559 bp, 28 predicted proteins | sample 7391751 | NCBI WGS metagenome assembly CAJDWY01 (sample SAMEA7055745, study PRJEB34461) | soil metagenome | biome: terrestrial ecosystem; feature: Peninsula; material: soil | place: Antarctica | collected 2016
ACGTCGCGGATCAGGGCAGACAGTCGCCCCTGTATCGCAACGGGGGTGTTGGCGCCGTCACCCACCTGACGATCGCCGCTCAAACCGCGGCGGCGCCGCCGACAATCTCGGCCAGTTCCTTGGTGATGCTGGCCTGGCGCGCCTTGTTGTAAGCCAGCTGCAGATCATTGATGATGTCGCCGGCGTTGTCGGAGGCGGATTTCATCGCCACCATGCGCGCCGCCTGTTCGCAGGCGCCGTTCTCGACCACCGCCTGATACACCAGCGACTCGGCATAGCGCACCAGAATGTAGTCGAGCAGATCCATCGAATCTGGCTCGTAGAGGTAGTCCCAGTTGTTGGCCAGCGCATCGGTCTCAATCGGCTCCACCGGCAGAACCTGCTGCATCAACGGCTTCTGCGACATGGTGTTGACGAATTGGTTGGCGACCAGAATGATGCGATCGATGCTGCCGTCGCGATACGCGTCGAGCAGCACCTTGATCGGCCCAATCAGTTGGTCCAGATGTGGGTTGTCGCCAAGCTGGCTGGCCTGCGCCAACGGTCTGCTGCCGAGGCGTTTGAAGAACACCGCGGCCTTGCCGCCGATCACCGCGAACTCGACCTCGGCCCCGCGTGCGCGCCACTCGCGCGCTTCGCGCACGACGGCGCGGAACAGGTTCATGTTGAGACCGCCGCACAGGCCGCGATCCGTCGACACCACCAGATACGCCACCCGCTTGACCTCGCGTTCCTGCAAAAACGGATGGTGGAATTGCAGGTTGGCCTGGGTCATGTGACCGATGGTGCGCCGGATCTCATCGGCATACGGACGCGCCGCCAGCATCCGCGCCTGCGCACGGCGCATCTTGCTGGTGGCGACTTCCGCCATCGCCTTGGTGATCTTCTGAGTATTCCGGATACTCTTGATCTTCGTGCGGATTTCCTTGGCACCAGCCATTGGTCGCTACGCTCCCCTCAAATCGCCGACTGCTGCTTGTACGCGCGGACCGCGGCGTCCAGACCTTTTTCGATCTCGTCGTTGTAATCGCCGCGCAGATTGATCTTGTCGAGCAGTTCCTTGTGGCTGCTTTCGACGAACTGCAGCAGCGCACTTTCGAACGCACTGGTGTTCTCAACTGCCACATCGTCGAGAAAGCCCTTGTCGACCGCGTACAACGACACCGCCATCTGCGCCACAGACAGCGGTGAATACTGCTTCTGCTTCATCAACTCGGTGATGCGCTGACCGCGGTCAAGCTGTTTGCGGGTGGCCTCATCCAGATCGGAGGCGAACTGCGCGAACGCCGCCAATTCGCGATACTGCGCCAGTGCCAGACGCACACCGCCGCCAAGTTTCTTGATGATCTTGGTCTGCGCTGCGCCACCCACGCGCGACACCGAGATGCCTGCGTTCATGGCTGGGCGGATGCCGGCGTTGAACAGATCGGTCTCGAGGAAAATCTGCCCGTCGGTGATGGAGATGACGTTGGTCGGCACGAAGGCGGAGACGTCGCCGGCCTGGGTCTCGATGATCGGCAGCGCGGTCAGCGAACCGGTCTTGCCCTTGACCTTGCCGTCGGTCAGTTTTTCGACGTAATCGGCGTTGATCCGCGCGGCACGCTCAAGCAAACGCGAGTGCAAGTAGAACACGTCGCCCGGATAGGCCTCGCGGCCCGGCGGACGCTTCAGCAGCAGCGACACCTGGCGATAAGCCACCGCCTGCTTGGACAGGTCGTCGTAAACGATCAGCGCATCCTCGCCCTTGTCGCGAAAATACTCGCCCATCGAGCAGCCCGAATACGGCGCGATGAACTGCAGCGCAGCGGACTCAGAGGCGGTAGCGGCGACGACGGTGGTGTACGCCAGCGCACCATTCTGCTCAAGCTTGCTCACCACGTTAGCGATAGAGCTGGCCTTCTGGCCGATCGCCACGTAAATGCACTTGATGCCCGAATGCTTCTGGTTGATGATGGTGTCGATCGCCACCGCGGTCTTGCCGGTCTGGCGGTCGCCGATGATCAGCTCGCGCTGGCCACGGCCGACCGGCACCATGGCATCGATGGCCTTGAGACCGGTCTGCACCGGTTGGTCGACTGACTGACGCGTGATCACGCCCGGCGCCACTTTCTCGATCGGGCTGCGGCCTTCGGCATTGATCGGCCCGCGGCCGTCGATGGGATTGCCCAGCGGATCAACCACGCGACCCAGCAGCGCCTCACCCACCGGCACTTCCAGAATACGGCCCGTGGTCTTGACGGTTTCGCCTTCGGACAGATGCGTATACTCGCCCAGCACCACGGCGCCGACCGAATCGCGCTCCAGGTTGAGGGCCAGGCCATAGGTCGGCTGACCGTCGGCATTGGCGGTGAATTCGAGCATTTCACCCTGCACCGCGTCGGACAGACCGTGGATTCGCACGATGCCGTCGGCCAGGCTGACGATGGTGCCGGTGTTGCGTGCCTCGGTGGCGCCATCGAAATTCTCGATGCGCGCCTTGATCAGTTCGCTGATTTCCGAAGGATTGAGTTGCATCCCGATGTTCCTCTTGATCGTGTTCGGCGTGCGGGGACCGCAACGCCGTGCTTCAACCGTGTATTTGTACCGTTAGGATCAGCGACTCAGCGTCTGCGATAGACGCTGCAGCTCACCCTTGAGACTGCCATCGATAACCAGATCGCCGGCCCGGATCATCGCGCCACCGAGCAGGTCATCGTCATGATTCCATTGAATTTCGACCGTGCGCGCCAGTCGCTTGCCGATCGCCGCGCTCAGATGCTCGGCCTGTGCCGAGGCCACTGGCGTCGCGGTGGTGATCTGTACCTCGATGCGCGACTCAGCCGCGGCACGCATAACGTTGTACATTCCGGCGATGGTCGGTGCCAGCGGCAGCCGACGGTTTTCCGCCAGCAGCTGCACCAGCGACTGCATCTGCCGCCACTGCGGTGCGGCGTCCAGACCGACTGCGGCCAGCACATCGGTCAGCAGTCCGGCGAGCTGGACACGGCTCAGCTCCGGCGAACCGATCACTGCCTGCAGCCGCGCGTCGCGCACCGCATCGGCCAGCACTGCCAACGACTCGCTCCACGGTGCCAGCGCTTGCGCCTTCCGCGCCAGTTCAAAAACGGCCTTGGCGTAGGGCCGTGCCAGCGTCTGCAGTTCCATCGGTGGCAGACCTAGATTTCTTCAGCCAGCGCGTCGAGCACGTCGGCGTGCGCCTTGGTGTCGATCTCGCGCTTCAAGATCTGCGACGCACCCTGTACCGCCAGACGACCGACATCGCGGCGCAGCCTTTCGCGTGCCGATGCGATCTCGCGCTGGATCTCGGCTTTGGCCTGGGTGACGATGCGTTCGCCTTCGCTTTTCGCCGTCTCGCGGGCCTGGTCCAGCATCTGGCTGGCCTGCTTGTTGGCGGCGCCGAGAATGTCCTGCGCCTGTGTACGCGACTCTTTCAAGACTTCTTCGCTCTTGGCCGATGCCGCCTCCAGCGCCTTGGTGCCGCGCTCACCAGCGGCCAGGCCGTCGGCGATTCGTGTCCGGCGGGTCGCCATCACCCCCATCAGCGGCCGCCACAACACCTTCTTGAAGAAGTAGATGAAGAGGGCGAAATTGATGATCTCGACGATCAGTGTGATGCCTATATTCACCCTAGTCCTCGCGTCGTTGGATTGCGCCCGTGGATTGCATGGTCACTGGCGGTGTCGATCAGCCGCCAGCAGCCGCTTTGACCGCCGCCAGCGCTGCACTGGCAAACGGGTTGGCAAACGTGAACCACATCGCGATACCCAGCACGATGAATGGAAACGCTTCCATCAGCCCGCCAACAAAAGATCAGACCCCAACCGATGGCCGAGCCCAGGCCGGCGAGTCCGAGAATGATGCCGACGCCGTTGGCCGTCGAGGCGTAGATCATGGCAATTGCATGGGGATCCATCTGAAAGTCTCCTTTACGAAACGGGGTTGAACGCTGAAATAGAACTAGTGGCGCGACTAGTGGGATTCGTCACTGCTGGCCATCGCCAGATATACCACCGACAGCAGCATGAAAATAAAGGCCTGAATCAGAATGATCAGGGTCTCGAACACGGTCCAGGTCCAGCCCAGTACGATCTGCAGCGGAATCATGAACCAAGCGAAACCAAGCAATGCAATCAGCATGAATATCAGCTCACCGGCGAACATGTTGCCGAACAGTCGCAGCGCCAGACTCAAGGGCTTGGCGATTTCTTCGACCAAGGACATGATGATGTTAACCGGCGCCAGCCACTTGCCGAAGGGATGCACTACGAATCCCTTGAGGTAGCCGAGCACCCCTTTGCTGCGGATCGCGTACACGATCGTCATCGCAAACACCGACAGCGACAGCGCGAACGTCGTCGACAGCCCGGCCGTCGGCACCGAACGCCAGTGAACTTCGTGCGGAGCCATGCCGAAGAAGGTCATGCCGATCCACTGCGCACCCAGCGGCAGCAAGTCAACCGGCACCAGGTCCATCGCGTTCATCACCAGCACCCACAGGAAGATGGTGAGCGCCAGCGGGCCGATCAGCGGGTCGGCGCGCGGGAACAGCGAATTGGCCTGATCGTTGACGAATTCGACAACACTCTCAAGTACATTTTGCGCGCCGGTGGGCGCGTCCGCACTCAGCTTGCGGCCGACGCGCCAGCCGATGAAGACCAGAATACCGCCCAGCAGCCAACTCAACACGATGTCGTCGAGGTTCAACGCCAGCAAGCCATCCCCGACCGACAGGTTGGACAGATGGTGCTGAATGTATTCGACCGGTGACGGCGCTATCAGCAGTTTATCTGCACTCACGTGCTGCTACCTTTTCCTTTGTCATTTGAAAATTCCGTACCTGATGGCGACTCGCCGGACCCTCCGGGCCTGGCCAGTACAAACCCTAGTTGCGCAACCGCGAAACCCACGATCAGAGCCGGTGGATCCAACCGCAACACCCCCATGCCCACAGCGAATGCAAACAGGGTAAAAACAAATCTCTCTAGCACCCCAGCGAACAGACTGAAAGTGCTCCAGCGCGCGTCCTGGCCCGCTATTGCTGCCACCCGCAACGTCCGCCGCGCCAGCAGCAGCGTATCGATCAGCGCAATAGCGCCACCGAAAAGCGCCGCTGCAGCAGCCGGGACGCCGCGAAATGCGTACATGCCCAGTGCCGCAGAAACCGCCAAGATGATCTGCACCAGCAAAAGTTTGCGGAGCCCGCCGCGCATCATCCTTACGAACTCCCAGACTTAATGGCCGATACCCGCTGTCAACTTGCGGTCCAGCCGCAAAACGGACGCAAGTATACAAGGGCAGCCGAGTCCGGGGCAACAGCAAGCCTCTTCCAATGTGAAATGAGACTGGAGGAGGCAGCGTGATTCCAGCGGCAATGAGCCTGAACGGTCATCCTTGGAGGATGATCGTGACTCTCAATACCCAATCGCCGACCTCACTGGCCGAAGTGCAAGCGTTTCTCGACGACAATGCCGGGGGTCCATTTCTCCCCGCCGCCCGCAGCCGACCGTCATAGGTGGCTGACCGCGACGCATACCCATTCCGCTACGACACGCTCAAACGTTCCGGCAAGGGCCTGGTCCGCGCCTTTGCGCTCAAGGCCATCGGCTATACACTCAATCAGGCCTGTCCCAACGTTACTCGAAGAGCATCAATGGGTTGCTATCGGCAGCCTGTTTTTGGCACGGTGGCGTCAGGGTAAGCACCTAACTTAACGAGGTTTTCTCGAACAGGTTGAGGTTCAGAATCTGTAGCATTTCGTAGAGACTGCGCGAGAGTTTGAGCCGCTGCTTGACGATAGCGACCCGCACGTAAACCGATACCGCAAATCCAGATCTGCGACTTCACGGCGTTCTCTGAGGTTCCGAAGAATGCCTTGATACGCAGATGCTGTTTGATCCAGCGAAAGAACAGTTCGACTTGCCAGCGCGCCTTGTAGAGCGCACAGAGGTTCAGTGCCGGTGGAACGATCCACTGGATGCGAGTAGCGGTGCTGAGCGTCCATAGTTCTACGTTTGCGCGAGTGACGAAGAAGCTGCCCACTTGATGCAGGCGACACAGTCGCTCGAAATCGATGTGGCCACGATCCATGATGTAGAAGGCACCGGCTTCCGGGATCCGTTGATCGAGGCTGTTGACGTCGTGCAGCCTGCCGTCGCTGATAGGGATGAAGCCGGGAATGTTGCCGCGCAAATCCAGCAAGGTGTGCATCTTCACGGCGGCCTGGGTGGAACGAAACGGCGCCCACGAAAACCGCGGCGGACAAAGGTTGATCGTGGTCGAGTCGAGCGCGTAGGCAGTGTTGCTCAGTTCCACGCCGAACGGCTCGTCGACATACAACCCACTCGCAATGCCGATCAGGCGTTGGGCGAAGTCGACATGGATCCGCCAGTCTCGAACCGCGTTGGCGTGCGCCAGCGTGTTTCGCGAGACCTGACCGCGAATGCCCATGTGATAAAGCTTCTCCGTCTGCGTTCGCAGGCAGGCTTCGATGCCTCTCAAACTCTCGCGAAACGTCAGTAGTGCGAAAGCCATGCATAGGTATTGATCCAGGCAGGTGAAGCTTTTGGCCTTGTGGTTACCGTCATACCGCGCAACGCATCGCTCGAATGCCCTCTCCGGCACGGGTTCCATGAGCTGCGCAAATACCCGTTCCCTCGTGTGCATTCCTCCGGCACCATAGCAAGTATGGGGGAACCATGGCACTTCGCGACGTTGAAATCGTGGACATCCCCATAACAAACTTTCTCTTAGCACTCTCAATTAGTTACATTCGTCTAAGTTATCAACGTTGGGACAGACCTGACGCTCAATGTGTTCGAAAGACTACGCGCGCGACGCGCCTGCATCGGGGTCGGCTACGGCCACGCATGTCGTGCGCGTGCTGGCACGTCTGTGCTAGGAGTACGGCCTGCCCGAAGCGATCTGTAGCGACGACGTGCCAACTGCGCAGCAAGGCGATGCGAAACCCGGCGGTCCGGTGGGGCCTCACCCTGACCCTGCCTTCCCGAATAGAACGCCTGCATCACTGCACGTTCTTCGAGACTCAGGTACGTGTATGATTTTCCCCGTGCAACATTTTCTCCGATTAAATGTTGCACTTGGAAGTCGAGCTCGCCGCCTGAAAAAACGAGAACACTACTAACGTGACGACTAATTTTGCCTCCGATCGTCCGCTTGCTGCGCCCGGGTCGGCACTCGGTCCGCTCGGTCCGTTTCCGAACGCGCCTCTAAACGATCCGATTGATCGACGATGGCTTCACTATGCCTTCCTGTCGCGTGACGGGCGCAACAGCATGGTCGCCAATGTGGCGTGGCTGGGTCCGGCCGAAGACGAGCCACCTGGCACCGAGCGCTTTACGACGATCCTGCTGCTTCACGAAACCGGTGGTAACTGGGTCTCCAGCCAGTTCAATGCCGACATTGGGGGTGCCCCCTGGTCAGCCTTCCGCATGCCGCATGACCATAACAGCATGGGGCCGCTGTCGATTGCCAGCACGTCGGGAACGCCTGTGGTAGACCTTCAATTGCACCGCACAAGCCGGCCTTGCAGCAGCCAATGCGTTTTTTTCGCCGATCACCAGCACCTTCGCTGGCAGTCCGAACCGGGCGTCCGCGCAGTCGGTAACTGGGATCATGGCACCGGCAACAGAAAAGTCGATCTGATCGGTTATCACGAACGCGTCCGCGGACGCTGGAGCTGGCCAGACCTTGGCGAATGGGTATTCGGGTTTGCTAATGACTTAGGGAGTGACCCGGCTCGTCCGCCAGCATGGGCTGGGGTCTTCACGTTCATTCGACCGACCGTCGATCCGCGAGAAGCAACAGCATCGTTCATGGTGTGGAAGGCGGGCAGGATGCGGCGACATTTCTCCCGTCGTAACGTCAGTTTCGCAGTGCGCGGCGAACTCGACCGCAACCGGGTGACGCTGACGCCACCGCTCGCTCGGTTGCTCGGCGTTCCACCGATGGCGCCGATCCCCCGCCGGCTGGCTATCGTTGGGCGACAAGGCGATGACGAGGTTATTCTCGATTTCGACGCTGAAGCCGCCACACGCGTGATCATCGCGAGCGAGGATAGCCTGCGCCCGTTCAGCGTGCATGAGGTGGTCGGTGATTGCCTCCTGGCTGGCAAGATCGACGGCGAGCGCTTCTCGATCCAGACGCGCGGCATCGTCGAATTTGCAGGAGGCGCCGGTGGCAACTGACGGGGCTGGTGTGCTGATCGGAACGATTGACACGCTCACAAGCTGCGCGCCCGCAATTGTCGCAGCGGCAGCACGCGAGCTCGGTTCGATCAAGCTTGGTCTGCGCTTCGGTGACGGCAGCGCCGCCGTCTTGGAGGCTCCCCAGCATATCCTGTCGGCGCGGCGTGAAGATTCACCGGCGCCACACCCCGTGGAGGTACATTTCGATGATCGTGCGCTCGCAATGCTATTTGATGGATCGGGGATGGCGGCGGTGGAAGCGCTGGAGCGGAGCCTCGACATGCGCGGCAGCCGCCAAGATCTGCTCGTCGCATGGCGCGTCTTCGCGCTGTTGTCGCAGCGCGCATCGGGCCTGCGTGCGGTACAGGCGATCTGGGTCGCCTATCGCGCAGCCAAGGGGAGCGATGCGTGGACACCGCCGACATCAGGCATTTCCCCAGGCCGGGCGGGCAGCGCAGCCAATCGGGAATCGGCGCAATGGCCGGCACTCGATTGGCTCGAGACGCGCCATCCGGCATCGGTCGATCTGCTGGAGCGCGGCGAGCCGGTGCTGGTGCCGGCTCGCTCGATCTGGAACGGCCGCGACCCCTACAGTTGGCAAGTAGCACCCCGCATCTTCGACAACGACGTCAACGCGACGATGCTGTTGTGCAAGGACTTGGTCATTGCCGAGATCCTGAGGCTGGTCCCGAACAGTGCGCCGCAGCGCGATCTGTACAATTTGATGCGCGACTATGTGACGCGCGAGGGTAAGGGGCTGCGACCAGCGCTGGTGCTTGCGACGTGCTTGGCAATGGGGGGCCGGATCGATGACGGCGTGCGCGCGGCGGCGGCGCTGGAAATGTTCCACAATGGCTTTCTGGTCCATGATGATATTGCCGATGAGTCGACGCATCGCCGGGGCAAGCCGACGCTGCACATGCTCCATGGCGTCGGACTGGCGATCAACGCTGGCGACGCAATGCATCTGTTCGCAGTCGACCTTGTACTGTCCAATCTGGCGACGCTGGGGCTGGCGCGCACGCTGGCGCTCATCCACGAAATCCTGCACATGTGCCGTGAGACGGTGGAAGGGCAGGCAATCGAGCTTGGCTGGATCCGGCGCAACATCGTGCCGTCGCGCGATGGCGACTATAGCCGGATGAGCACCAAGAAGACCGGGTGGTATACCTGTATAAGCCCTTGCCGGATCGGGGCTACCGCAGCTGGCGTCACCTCTCCTGCCGAGCTCGACCGGTTCAACGAAGCCTTTCGACTGATTGGCATCGCGTTCCAGATCCAGGACGATGTCCTGAACCTGGTCGGGGAAACGGCGTTATACGGAAAGGAAGCGCTGGGTGACCTTCTGGAGGGGAAGCGTACGGTGATGATGATCCACCTGTTCCGCACCGCACCGCCTGCCACGGTAGCCCGCATGCGCGCGATCAATGCTCTCCCCCGCGCCAAGAAGAAAATAAGCCATGCCAAGGAAATGCTGGCGGCGATGCAGCGGGTCGGATCGATCGATTACACGATCACCCTTGCCAATCGGCTCGCCAATCGCGGGGTCGCGCGCTTCGAACGCGATCTGGTGAATGTCCCCGACAATGCAGGCAAGGCGGTGCTGCGTCAGATCGCCAATTTCGTAACGACCCGAGCGCTTTGACATGAGCGCCTTCACTCCGCAGGATGAACAGGTACTCGGTGTGCTGGCCACGCGCAGCGGCGAGATGCGCGCCTTGTTGTACACGCTGGCGCGCGTCGGCGTCGCTTGGCGGCGGCGCGAGCCGGAGCGCGCGCGCGCCTGGCTGGCACGGCTGGAAACGCATCCCTTCTACAAGGGTGGCCAGGTGTTGTTCGACCTGCTCGAATGGGAAGACTTCATGCTGGACGGCAAACCGCCCGAACCGGATGCGCAGCGGGTTTTGGCTCTGATACTGCGTATCGCCGAATTGCTTGGCCTGCCGCCACCGACCTCGATCACCATCGGCGACCTGCCAGTGCTTGAGGTGGGCTTCTACCTGTACCGTGACGTGCTGCTGGGCGGCATTGATCTGGGCATGCAATCAATCCCGTTCGACCTTTTAGGGAACGAACCACCCCGGGATTCCCGGGGCGGGTCAGACATTCGCATTGTTTGATGATGGACAACGGATCGGGTTGACATTGAGAGTGATTCGTCGGACAGTCATGCTGCCGGAGTCAGTGACGCAAAGAATTTCGTGTTCAGGAACCGGCGAAGCTGCGTGCATTGAGGATGGAGCAAAGCGAAATGACCGATGCTGAACAGACAACCAACAACGACGACGCGTTCGCGCGAGAACCGAACGATGTGCTCGACGCTGCCCGTCAACTGGCGACACAATTGCGTGAGGCAACCCGCGAGGTGGGTCGACTTGGCGAGCGCGAATTGGCGATGATCGTCGGCGCGGGCGAGGATGCCCGCGACCGCATCATCAGCCATGACATGCTGGTCGAGGCACGCCGGAATCCGATCGTCGCTGGCTTGCGCCAGAGCACACATCGCGGGTTTGATCTTGGCTTTGACGCAATCGCGGTGAGTGTACAGGCAGGCAGCGACCTACTCGACACAGTGCTGCGCGACCGGGCCGACGACAAGAAGCCTGCCAGCGCCTGACGATTACGCTTCGGGTGTAGACACGAAGAAGACAATTTCGTTGGGATCGGGCGCGTCGGGTCCTAACGCGAACAGCACCGACCAGCGGCCCTCCCGTATGTCTTGGGGCAGATTGACGGTCACGACCAGCTTTTCGAAGTCGCGCGGCGCGATGCTCAGACTGGCGGGTTCGAAGTAGAGTGTGAAAGGGGCGGCGCTGTCCTCATCCCCATGTTTAGCGCCGAGCAAGTGTGGTGTCAGGTCCACCATTGTCTGGCCGCTAGGATTATCAATCGACAGCGGTACTCGCAGGCTTGATCCGGGCGCGACGTGGGGCAGGCTCGGTGCAGCAGATGCCGTTGTGGACGCCGAAGAGGCAGCCACCGGTGCATTGCTGCCCAATTCGATCCCCGCCTCACGTGCCGCCGATACCGTCATCGCGACCAGGCTGCCGAAAGCGTTGGTGCCGTAGCGCACGATTCCGGCGAGCCTGCTTTCGCTGGCAAGTGACGGTTGTGGTTGACCCGACAGACCTTCGGCGATCGATCGTGCGACGCTCACCCCAAGGTTGAGCGCTGCGTCGCCGACCGCCTGGATACTGTTGGCAGCAGGTTCCTGCCCGCCATTTTTTGAGTCTGTCATCAGGGATGCGTCGGCGCAGTCGAGACCGGAGCGCATTCTTCTTCCGGGCAGGGCCGCGGCGTCGCCACCGTTGCACCGGTCAGCCGGATGCCGATCAGGCTGCGCCCGTTCAACTGGATTCCGACGGTATAGTCGGACGCGACATGCCAGCTGTTGCAAAAGCGGACCTGAAGCGGCGTTCGCAATTGCAGGGCATGGTGGATCGGATCGACAAGCGCGGTGGTGAACGCGTGCGTCTGGCGGTGCTCATCAGGGAAGCGGTGCTGCAGCGAAACGGGCGCGTCCGGGTTGCCGGAGACCGTGACATCGCCAGCCAGCTTGCCGACACAATCTTCGTTCCACAGGTGCATATGGACGATCGGCTTTTCGGTATGGTGTGTAATATCGCCGCCGACCCGGTGACGCATCGGCGGAGCGCAATCACTACCCGCCAGAGCGAAGGCGGTATCCTCTGGTTGGCTGAGCATCACGTCGTGGGTTTTGGGTTCTACCATGCCGGTTCTCCTCAAAATTAGCGGATGCGATAGACATCCATGTTGAACCGCTTGCGACACGACCAACCGTCGAGTTCGATGCGTACCTCGTGCTCGCCGTGCAGGCAGGCATGCGCGAACCGGGTGCCGGTTTCCTCGTCGCTATGGATACACAGCGCTTCGTCATCCACGAAGATAGCGAATTCCGTGCCAGGCGCAAGTTCGAAACGATAGACGCCGTGATTGAAGCAGCCGATTCCGCGCCATACCGCGCGGTAGGGTAGATCGATCTCGCGCAAAGTGCGTGGACGCAGGTCGTTGGTGGGCAGGCCTTCCGCGCAATCGGCATCGGGGCCGACATCGAGTGCGCGGCGATCGACCTGAATCCAGACCGGTCGGCTCGCCGAACACAGTGGAGCCAGCAGCGTCGCCCCGCGCACCAACTCAGCGCCAACCGATTTGCCATCGGCGCCGTCCAAAAGCGACACTTGGATTGCGCTCCTCGAACCGCCGGTAGGCGTGCCGGCCGGTTGCCCCTTGGCGACACCCGCCGCCGGTTTGTCAGCCTGTATCTCGGGTTCGACGGCCTGGTCCTTGCGACCAATGGCCAGAACCCCCATACGCAGTCCGTCGCGCAGAGCGGCCTCAAACAGCGCGTATTCAGGCGCCCCACGTACGACAAGCAGCGAGCGGCCCACTGGCGTGAACGGCGTCAGTTCGACGTAATTACCATCGGCTGAAAACGACGGTGCCGTGACCATGCTTATCATCATCATGTCGGTGGCGGGCGTATGACCGATGGACTCGACAAAGCCCGCGAACCTGTCGTCACCCGCGTTATCGCTGACTATATCGCCGGCGCGGCCGCATTCGATCGCCAGCACCGTGCGCTGTTTAGCGTCGAAGTCGATCGTTACTGATTCGCCGGTCGCTTGGGCGTTGCGTGCGATTTCGACCATCGTCTCGGCGGTGCTGCGCTCGGGCGTCTGCATCTGGATCGCGTAGCGTTGGATTGCCGAGCCGACGAGCAACACCAGCGTCGCCCGGTCGGTTGGCTCGGGAGCGTCGGGCCGGTTGATGATCTCCACCTTTATGCCGACCACCAGACCCGACACCCGATCGGTCTCGCGCGGCGGCTCCAACGCGTCGCGCGTCAGCCGGCGGACCCGCGTGATCGCGCGACCGTCGCCGTCAAACTCGACCTCAACTGGCTCGGCCCGATCCATCGCGTCGCGCAACAGTCCGAGCTGGGATAGTCGTTCGTTGAAGCGCTCCGGATCCGCGTCGAGATCGGCGATCATATACGTGGCCCTGCTGCCGTCGCCGTGCAGCAGAAAGGCGGAAGCAAGCCCACCCCGGCCGATTTCCAGTGCTTCAACAAACCCTCTTTGCGTGGACATCGTGAGTTCCTCTTCAGGGTCGCGGCAAATCACCGCTAGCGGACAAATCCTCGAAACTGGTTCCTTCGCGCCTGATCCTCATCTTGCCGGGCAAAACCAAGCCTTGCGAACTGACCAAGCACTCCTCCAGACAGGCCTGGAGTTCAGCAACACCTGCAACGAAAGGCGGGATCGGCTGCATTGCGCGCGCTTGACTATCGGCGGTGGCTTCGGCGAGTTCGCCGCCGACCTTGTCGATCATACCCTCGATGACGCCCAACATGATCCAGCCCACGATCGGGATCAGCAGGTCGACGAACACGTCGCAGCAGCTTTGGCCGGCGTCGAAGTCGCCCATCTCGGCGCGGAAGGTGCCCGTGCATTCGGCCTCGGTTTCGACCACATCGAGCCGTAGGAAGATGGCGCCGTCGAAGCTGACATCGGGATCGAACCAGCAGTCGATATGGACCTCGGCCTCGCCCGCGGCCCATAAATGCCCTTCGCCGACACCGTGAGCGCCAGGATCGGATGGCGTAACCGTCAGCGAGTGCAGGGTCGCGTCACCCTCGTCGGTATGGACTTCCGCCGATCCGCCGGCAAGCCCTGGGAATTGATCTTCAACGGCCTTGGCGATCACTTCGTCCAGCTTGGCGCGGCCCACCGCCAGTGCCAGTTGGTGCGCGCCGATGAAAGCATCGGGCGCGACATCGTCGGCCGCGGTCCCCGTCCGGCGGTTGAGCAGAATGGCCAGGACGTCGTCCGCCGGCAGTAGAAATCCAACCGGAGTCGCCAGCGGTAGATCAGGATCGCCGGATCGTGGCGTGTAGAAAGGAAACCGTCGCGGCTGCAGATACGCGGCGGTCTGCTCCTTCATCAAGGCTTCGGCTTCGGCCTGGCCGAACCACGGCTCGATGATCGGAGAGAAGCTGGCGAGCTGAGAAATCAGCAGCGGCTTAAGCTGGCTGGCGACCTGAGTCGCGATGGGGCCGCCGCTGTCGAACGCGATCTGGGTGGCGAGTGCGGAACCGCCAGGTTCCTGATCCATCAGGATACTGACCGTGCTGTCGGCGGTCACCACCTTGCGCCAGAAGGTCGCCAGACCATAGCTCTGCCACGAAATGGGATTGGTGATCGTTGCGTGGAGGGGCAGGGTCATCTTCAAGAAAGCATCTGGCCCGTGATCTTCCTGTACGGCCGTGATTTCCGGATGGCCGGGTTTATTGGGCGGCGTCAGCGGTGGCCCACGCGTGCCGTCATATATATTGAGGGTATTGCCGAACTGGGTGAAGCTGCGGCTTGGCAGCGCTTCAAACTTGGTATGAATAGCCGCCAGGAAGCTGTCCGATGTCAGCGTTGGCAATCCGGCCAGCGCCGGCACCTGTACGTCGGCGGCGGTAATGTCGCCAAAATCGATGCCGAGTTGATCGTCGCCACCGACTGGCCAGGTGGCGTGTTTGCCCGGTACGGTGACCGTCGAGGTCAGTGTGATCCTCGATAGCGCCGGGTCGGGCGCGGATGGAATCTCGACGGTAATTTCGATCGGCAGGCTGAATCGCAAGTGCTTTTCATCGTCGATGGACACATCGGCGGGATCGGTCTCATCGTCGAGCAAGCGGACGTGGATCGTCGCCGGATGCGCGCCGAACATTTGTGTGATCGGCGGCAGGTTGTGCGGAAACAGCTCTTCGTTCTTGAGCGCGAGGTGGAAGATCGCCTTGAGCGACGGCAGCGAGAACTGAACGCAATAGTCGAAGTTCGACGTGTTGCTCATGATTTCCTGCCCGGATCGAGGCTGATCCGCGTGACAAAGGCGCGGAAGCCATCAACGATGTCGCCCGCCTGAATCTTGCGGAACTGGGCGGGTGTTCTGAACGGAAACCCACGTCGTTCGATCTGCCCCAATTCGACCGCATGGCGGACGACGGGATCGTCCTTGTAGAACCACGCCCCCTCGATTGTCAGTTCCGTTGGCGCGGTTTTGACCGACTTGGATTCAGGCAGTGGCGCTTCGAAATCGAGTCGGCGGACGGCAGGATCGGGTGGCGCCACGCCCATGCTGGTCGTGACCTTGATCCGCCGCACACCGGGATAGCGATTGGTTGCTGCAGGCCGACCCTTCTGCGCGATGGCAATCGCCGCATCAATTTCGGCTGTCCGATAGACCGGCGTGCGCCCATTCGTGTCACGGGGCTTGAGGCCGCGGGTTTCAAAGACCAGTTTGGCGAGCCATTTAGGGTCGTTGGGCTTGGGCTTGTCGCCAAGCTCCTTGGTCAGTGTTTTCTCCAACGCCGTCCGCCGCTCGCGCAGCGCCTTGGGATGACGAAGCGCCTGCAGGACGTGATTCTTCATACGAGGCGATAGCTTGATGCCGTATTCGGCAAGGGCCAGCACCGGGTTGGCAAGCAGCATGACGCTGAACTCCGGGTCCGCCGCCAGTCGCTGCGTGAGAGGGCGTGCCATCGCCAATAACTGACGCTCACTCTCAACTATTAAGTCATCATTTTTAAATGGTGACTTAATAGTTGAGAGTGATTTCCCAGAAAATTTAGTGCCATGTGAACTGGGCTCAACGTCTTTTTTCCAGACCATCTTGACACCTAAAGTGGCATGAATGCAGAAACTCTGCATTGGATTAAAACATTATCGAATGTTTTATAGGCACTTCGACTGCTGTGCATTGCAACGTCAATTGCCACTTGCGGACATGCTATACGAACTTTTTTAAAAAGGATAGGCTGCAGCCTCTTCCAATGACACATAAGCTTGGAGGAAGCAGCCTGATTCCAACGATCGATGAGCCTGAGCGGTCATTCTTGGAGAATGATCGTGACTCTCAATACTCAATCGTTGACCTCGCTGGCCGAGGTGCAAGCTTTTCTGGAGGGCAGCACCGCGGCGAGCTTCCCGCCACCCGCCGAGGCGGGCCGTTAGGGTGGCTGGAGGCGACGCTACGCCCGTTCCACTACAGCGCCCTCAAACGGGCCGGCAACGACGGCTCTATCGCTATGAACATGTGAACACGCATTACGAGCGCCTCAAGTCTCTTCCCGGCGCCGAGCGCTTTCTCAAGCCGGGCCTGAGCTTCACCACGCTCGATATACACGCCCTTGCCATGACCGGCGATCAGGCCACAGAACCCCTCAACCGGGAACGCGACAAGCGGTTCCAACGCATCCGCAATAAAGCAGCTTGAGGCCATACACCCAGATCGTTTGGGCCCATTTCATTTTTGGAATGTGCTCAGCAGCGCCGGAAACCAGTCGGTCCACTGGCCACAGCGCAAACACCGGGAGATCAGCGCCGCATCACCTGCGCAGTGATGCGCGTCAACAGATTCCGCGGCATCAGCCAGCTGCCGACGGCCGCCAACCGGTTGCCGATCCCCGGCACCAATACGGTGCTACCGCGCTGCAGGGCCTTGAGGCTGTCGGCGACGACATCGTCGGCGCTGGCCATCATGCCGCGCGGTACCGTCTTGCGTAGCCCTGACTTGCCGGTGGCCTCGAAGAACGGCGTATCCACCGGCCCGGGACAGACACACAGCACGCGCAGGCCCTGGCCGTGAACTTCGCCCCACAACCCCTGCGAGAACGACCGCACAAATGCCTTGGTGGCGGCATAGACACTCATGTACGGCAGCGGCTGGAATCCCGCCAGCGACGCCACATTAATAATGCCGCCACGGCCTCGTTCGAGCATACCGGGCACGAAGGCGTGGCACAGATCGACCACCGCCGCGGCATTGAGCAGGATTTCGCGATGCTCGTGGACTGCATCCAGCGAGTGAAAGCTGCCGACACTGGCAAACCCAGCGTTGTTGACCAGCAGATCGACCTCGATGCCGCGCTCGGCAACCGCTGCGGCCAGCGCCGCCCCCGCCGCGACGGCGGTCAGATCGGCAGGGATTACTTCGATTCTGCGGCCGTACGCCGCGCGCAATTCGTCGGCCAGCGCTTCGAGACGTTCGGCCCTGCGTGCCACCAGCACCAGGTCGCATCCGGCGCGCGCCAGATGTTCGGCATAGGCGGCGCCGATGCCGCTGGAAGCGCCGGTAATCAGGACGGCGAAATACTGCTCGGCGATGTTGAAAGCCATCAGGTGCCTTTCATTTTCTCGATCAAGCGCTGCAGTGCACTGCGATCCTTGAATGCAATGATCAGCTTGCCGCCGTCACCCTTACCGCTCTGAATACGAACCGTAGCACCAAGATGTTTGCGCAAGTCTCGTTCATAGCCGCTCAGCAAGGAATCGTCGGGTCTCGTCTGCGACGGCGCGCCCCCGAGCACCCCCTTGAGCAGGCCCTCGGTTTGGCGCACCGACAAACCCAATGCCACCACCCGTTGCGCCAGCCCGGCCTGACGCTCCAGCGGCGCGCCCATCAACACCTTGGCGTGGCCGAGACTAAGCCGGTTGTCGCGCACCAGTACTTGCACGTCGGCGTGCAGCTCCATCAGCCGCAGCAGATTGCTGACCGCGGCGCGCGAACGTCCCACCGCCTGCGCGGTCTGCTCATGGGTCAGCCCGCAGTCGTCGATCAGCCGCTGCAGCGCTTCGGCTTCTTCCAGCGGGTTGAGATCGGCGCGCTGGATGTTTTCGACCAGCGCCACCGCCATGGCCGTGTTGGCATCGATGCTGCGGATCACGGCGGGGATGCGTTTGAGCCCCGCGCGTTGCGCGGCACGCCAGCGGCGCTCGCCGGCAACGATCTCATAGCGGTTGGCGCCCACCGGGCGCACCACGATCGGCTGCACCACACCCTGCGTGCGGATCGACGCCGCCAGCGCTTCCAGCGCGTCCTCGTCGAAATGACGGCGCGGCTGATGCGGTCCGGCGGTCAGGGCCTCCAGCGGCAATTCGCGCAGTGCGTCTTCGCCATCGATTTCGGTGGTACTGCCCAGCAGTGCGTCGAGACCGCGTCCCAGCCCTCTTTTCTTGACCGCCATAGTATTTCCGTTGTTGCTCAGGCCGGCAGCCATAACTGGCCGCCGTGACGGCGCAGAATCTCGCCGGCCAGCGCCAGATAGGCCTTGGCGCCGCTGGAGGCGGGATCGTAGCCCATCGCCGGCAAGCCGTGGCTGGGCGCCTCGGCCAAGCGGACGTTGCGCGGGATGATGGTGCGGTAGACCTTATCGGCGAAATGCTGGGTCAACTGCGCCGAGACGTCGTTGGACAGATTGTTGCGCGGATCGAACATGGTGCGCAGCAGACCGTCGATCTCCAGCTTGGGATTGATCACGCGCTTGATCTTGTTGACAGTATCAATCAGCGCGCTCAGCCCCTCCAGCGCGTAGTACTCGCACTGCATTGGGATCAGCACGCCGTCGGCCGCCACCAGTGCGTTGACGGTGAGCTTGGACAGTGCCGGCGGACAGTCCAGCAGGATGTAGTCGTAGTCCTCGGCCAGACCGGTCAGCACCGTCTTCAAGGCGAAATCGCCCACCGGCATCTCGCGCAGCTTGACCTCGGCCTCGGTCATGTCGCCGTTGGCCGGGATCAGCGAAAAGCCCAACTCGGGCAGCACGATAGTGACCTCGGCGGCGCTGGCCTGTTCCAGCAGCAGGTCGCGGCAGGTTTTTTCGATCTCGCCCTTGTCGACGCCCACGCCCATGGTGGCGTTGCCCTGCGGGTCGAGATCGACCAGCAGCACGCGGCGCTTGGTCGCCGCCAGCGAGGCGGCCAGGTTGACGGCGGTGGTGGTCTTGCCAACCCCACCTTTCTGGTTGGCGACTGCAATGACGCGGCTCATAAAGATCTGGACTCGGGATTCGGGACTCGGGACTCGGGTACGCGCGTGGCCACGATCAGATGGCGTGCTTCAGGCAAACCTGGCACTTGCAATGGTTTTACATCCACGATGCGGAATCCCTCGGGCACTTCGGCCAGTTCCTGAGCGTCCAGCTTACCTTTCATCGCCAGCCATTGCCCGTCGGCGCTGGCCAGATGCGCGGTCTGCGCGAGAAAATCCGACAACCGGGCGAAGGCACGGCTGATCACACAGGCGTACAACACGTCCGGCTGCCACGCCTGAGCACGCGCGTCGATCACCTTCACGTTCTCAAGCTGCAGCGTGCGTACCGCGTGCCGCAGAAAGCGCACTTTCTTGCCGTTGCTGTCGAGCATGTCAACGTTCAGACCGGAACAGGCCATCGCCAACGGCAGACCCGGCAGCCCAGCCCCCGAGCCGACGTCGAGCACCGGGCCTCGCACCCGCGGCAACACCGCCAGCGAATCCAGCAGATGCCGCGTCACCATCTCCAGCGGCTGCCGCACGGCAGTCAGGTTGTAGGCCCTGTTCCACTTCTCCAGCTCATCGAGATAGGCCAGCAGGCGATCGATCGCAGCGACATCCAGCGACAGCCCCAGTGCGGCGAGGCCCGACTCCAGCTCAGCGCGCGACGTCCGGCGCGGGCTCAATCAATGCTCCCGCACCACCGCATGCAGCGCCCCACTGACTGCGACATCAACACTGGGGAATCAACGTGCGCAGCATCAGCTTGAAATACTCGCAGAATTCGGCGTCTGCGGAGAACTGGCCAAGGGCATCGCGGTGGATCTGCTGATTGCCGACAAAGGTGGCGTAGGCGAGCGTAGACCACAGCTTGGCGTCGTGCGCCGACAATCCCAGCGCCGCATAACAATCCTGCAGATAGCTCAACCGACGCGCCGCAACGCGCCGTACCACTGCGCCGACAACCGGGTCGTCACTGGCCGCAGCCAGCGCCAGATACAGGCGGCCGGCCCGATCACTTGAGTTGGACTGCTTGAACAACAGCACGATGCGTTCATAGGGATCCAGGACAGCTTCGATGCCGGCGATAGCATCTTCGGCCCCCTGCTGTTCCCACAGTTCCAGAGCTGCTTGCACCAGGGCGCCACGATTCTGGAAGTGCCAGTAGAAGCTGCCCTTGGTCACACCCAGCCGGCGCGCCAGTGGCTCAACGGCAACGGCCCGAAGTCCGCCGGCTGCCATCGTATCGAGCGCGGCGTGCGCCCATTGCTCGACGCTCAGGCTCCGACGATTCAGGCGTCGACTTGATTCGTCACTGGTGGTCGCAGCTGGAAAAGCTTGGCTCATGACATAGGCTCACGTATCGATCAGCCCAGTCTATCAATACGTAAGCGTATGGAACAAGCCGGTTACAAGGCGGGGTGGCGGACGTACTTGTTGGTTATTTGCACGCCGGTTCAATACACTGCACACATGCTCGCCCCTCTGTTGCTGTCGGTCGCCTGTCTGTGGATGACGTTTTATTCTTCAGCCAGCCTGTCCACGTCGATCTACCAATGGGTCGACAGCAGCGGCGTGGAGCATTTCTCACAGTCCCCGCCTGTGCATGCGCGCTACACACGGATCAATCCAGAGGTGGCGCCTCCCACCCGCGCGCCGGGCGTCGCCAGTGTGGAAAAATTTACCCAAGACAATGCCACCCAACGCGCCGCTCGGAACAAAACACGCGAAGCTGCGCTGAAAATCAAGGCAGACCGCGCCGAGCAGTGCGCCAAGGCGCGACAGCGTATCAGCCAGCTGCAGGCGGCCACCGCGCACCGGCTGTTCATGAAAGACGCGAATGGTCAACGCAGCCGCATGACGCAGCCCGAGTTCGAAAAGCTGCTGGGCCAGGCACAGACACGCGCCGACGCCAACTGCAGCAACTGATCCCGTCACGCACGCGGATCGACACAGACAACAACGCCGCCTGTCGTAGTGACAGGCGGCGATTCAGCGTGTAGTTCGGCTTGCCTGAGGCAAACCGGGCGACCACTGGTTACTTGGCGCTTTTGTCGGCGGCGCTTTTGCCAGCGGCGCTTTTGCCAGCGGCGCTTTTGCCGTCAGACTTCGAGTCGTCCGCACTGCTCTTGTCGGACGTATCGCTCTTTTCAGACGTATCGCCTTTTTCGACCTTGAGCAGTTCCACATCGAATACCAACGCCTGGTTGGGACCGATCTTTTCACCCGCGCCACGCTCACCGTAAGCCAGCTCGGCCGGAATATAGAACTTGTACTTGGCGCCCGGCTTCATCAGCTGCAAGCCCTCGACCCAGCCCGGGATGACGTTCTTCAACGGGAACGTCAGCGGCTCCTTGCGCTTGTAGGAACTGTCGAATTCGGTGCCATCGGGCAGCGTGCCGCGATAGTTGACGGTGACCTTGTCGTCGAGCGTTGGCGGCGTCCCTTCACCTTCCTTCTCGACTTCGTATTCAAGCCCATCCTTGGTGGTCTTGACGCCCGGCTTCTTGGCCATGTCGGCGAGGAATTTCTCGCTGTCGGTGGTGTTCTTGCCCGCAGCCGTCTTGCGATCCTGCTCTTGCTTGGCGTGCATCTTCTCCGCCATCGCGGTCTTGATCTGCTGACGTGCCGTGGCGTCCATCAGCTCCGGCTGGCCGGACGAACCTTGATCGATGCCGGTTTTCAGCGACTTGACGTCGATCAGGCTGAGCATCGGTTTCATCGAATGACCGAGGTCGTAACCGACGGCATAGCCGAATTTTTGCGCATCGGTCTTCAGAGCGGTCGAACTGTCTGCCGACGACTTGTCGGCGGACGTGTTGTCGGCAGACTTGGAACAGGCAACCGTAAGGATGGCGAGGCTCGCCACCACGACGGCGCGGGAAAGCTTGGACATGGGAACTCCCGATGAGAATGTAAAGTGCAGGCGCGGTGCGCTGCCATTAATTATATCGAAGTGTGTTCAGCCGTGGGGGCAGCAGGCACCTGGCGCACCAGCAGATGCAGCAACGTCTGCCGGGTCTCGTCGCTGAGCAGATCCATCGACCGCGCGGCAATGCGGCCGATCTTGCCGTCGACCTCGATCTCACCGGACTCGTTCTCGTGCGCCAAACCGACATCAATCAGGGTATCGAGATAAGTGCGGAACAGTTGCTTGTCGAAAAACTCCGGGGCCTCGCGTCCGGTCAGTATCGCCAGCCGCTCGGCCAGTTTTCGGCAGTCGTCCTCGAAACGCTGCCGTTCTGGCGCGATTCCGGCATGCTGCTCGCGAGCCAGTACCAGCGCCGCCATGGCGTGCCGCTCCAACGTTTCGGCGACGATGCCGGCCAACGCGGTCAACGCACCGAAGGCCGGCACGGTGACCTCAGGGCGGCACAGGTGGCCGACGGCGTCGCGTTCCAACAAGCCGCGTTCCAGCATGCGTTCGACACAGGCGTGTACCACCGTTTCGCTATCGGCCGGAGCCCAGGGCAGGAACAATTCACTGCGCAGAAACGGATAGACCGCACGACAGGCGGTGATCACCGCATCGTCGCTGAGCGCGCGCCGGGTACGGAACAGGCTGGAGATCAACGACGGCAGCGCGAACAGATGCTGCACGTTGTTGCGGTTGTAGGTCATCAATACGGCGTCGCGGCCGGTCACCACACGCACCACATGCCGCAGGAATTCACCGGAATCCGTGGGTGCGACCGCCGCATAGTCGGCGATGAGCTGACGAAAGTAGTCCGTCATCCAATCGACAGCGGAGAACTGCAGCCGGTGGGTGGATTCGTGCAGACACACCCACAGCCGGAAGTCTGCCGGAACAGCCTCGATCTCCCGCTCCACCTTCACAATGTTGGGCGCAACGAGCAGCAGCCGGCCAGCCGAGGCAGTATTCGATCCGGCAGCGTCCGCTCCAGCATTGTTCGACCCGCGTCACTGGCAGCCGTCAGCGTGTCGCGCCACCCCGGCAGATGCACGTCGGCGTAGTCCTGCAGCACCTGAGGCTCACCAAAGTTGATGTAGGCGCGACCGTAGGATTTGCCCAGAACCTTGCCGGCCTTGATCAGACCCCTGGCGGACACTTTGGCCTTGGCACCGCCGCGCAGCTCCTTGAAGTAGCTGCCCACCTCCCAGACCTTGTCGTAGCCGATGAACACCGGCACCACTACCACCTTGCGTGCCCGCTGGCGCAGCGCCGATTCCACCACCATCGCCAGCATCCCGGTTTTCGGCTGCAGCAGGCGACCCGTGCGCGAACGTCCGCCCTCGGGGTAGAAACTGATCGAATAGCCACGCTGGATCAGGCCGTCGACATAGGCGCGGAACACCGCCGCATACAGCCCGTCGCCACCGAACTTGCGGCGGATGTAGAAGGCGCCCCCGCGGCGCAGCAGCCCGCCCACCGGCCAGAAATCCAGATTGATGCCGGCCGCGATATGCGGCGGCACCAGCCCGGCGCGGTAAAGCACGTAGGACAGCAGCAGATAGTCGGCGTGACTGCGGTGGCACGGCAGATAGAGAATCTCGTGCGAGGGCGCCACCTCGCGCACCCGCTCCAGCCCGCGCACCTCGATACCCCTGAACACCCGGTGCCACACCCAGGTCAGCACCCGCTCCAGCACCCGCAGCACGCCGGAGGAATAGTCTGCCGCGATCTCGCGCGCCAGCCGCCGCGCCCGAGCCTGCGCCTTGGCCTGAGTGATCTCCTTTTTGCGCGCCTCGGTCTCAATCGCACGACGCACCACGGGCGTGTTCAGCACGTCGTCGATCACCGCGTTACGCCGCAGCAGCGTCGGCCCCAGCGCGGCGGTGCGCGCGTGCAGGAAATGAAAGTGCAGTGCACGACCTAACCGGCGACGCCCCATCGCCTCATCGCCCACCTGCACGGCGTAAGCCTGATACGACAGCGGCTTGCCGAAACTGGCCAGCACATTGCGGCTGTTGACCAGCATGATGATGAATTTGCGGATCGAGCCGGCCTGAGAGCTGTCGGCGAAAACCAGTCGGAATATTGAGGTCTCCTGCCCCGGGTCACGGCCCCAAAAGATCGACACCGGCACCAGTTGCAAATCGTAGTCCGGCGCCGACGCAACCACGTCCATCGGTGCCGACATCCCGGTCGGCCGCAGCCGCGATTCCAGCAGCACCGGCAGGTAGAAACAGCCTGCGCGACCGACCATGGGAAGCTGCACACCCGTGCGAACAGGTATCGGCAGGCGCAGCTCACGGCACAAGCGCTCCAGCGCAAACCAATCGATCCAGCTGCGCACGGGCAGCACGTAGCACACTGGTTTGGCCGGATCGAGGCCCAGCTCCTCCAACGGCTGTGTCGGCACCACGTGATAACGCATGAGACGGATGAACGGCCGCAGAAACCAGGATGCGAGGGTATAGCCAATTACAGCAAACGCTTGCATCGTTTTCTCCTTGCGCCAATCCCGTTTTGTCCGAGCCTCGAAGCGCCCGTTTATGCAGTCAGTCTAGGTGAGCAACTCTGCCGCGGCTATCGCAATCGATCACTCGCCGATGCGGCATGCCGGAAGGGTCGATGCGCATCCGCCATCATCTCTTCCGATCCCGAAGCACTACACTGGCTTTCTCCAGGACACTTCATATTTGGCAACATTTGCACAACACTGAACGCCGCAGTCTGTGTTCGAAACCGTCGGAGTCGTTGCGTGGCCGTTGAAACAAACCTGAGTGCAAGCGAGTCCTCTCCCGAGATGACAGCGCGCGAAGTCCTCGCGCACTGTTTACTGTTCAGCGAACTCGAACCGGCTGCGCTGGATCGACTGTCCGCCCACTGTTCCCTGATCGGCATCAGCAGTGGCGCAGAACTCTACGCGGCTGGCGAGGCGGTAGACGCGATGTACGTCGTTATCGCCGGACGCCTGGGCGCGCGCCTGCGGGATGACGGCCCGCTGTTGCAGATCGGCCGGCTGCAGACGGTGGGCGAGATCGCCCTGATCACCGGAGAAAAGCACGAGGTTCGCATCCGCGCGTTGCGCGATACGCTGCTACTGCGCATCGACCGCGACGATCTGCTGGCTTGCATTGGGGACTATCCGGCGATCCTGCTGGCGCTCACGCGCGAGATCATCCGCCGTTTGTGCAGCTCCCCGCAGCAGTTACAACGCCACCGCTTGCACCAGCACCACACCTACGCGGTGGTGCCGGCCCGGGCCGACATCGACCCGTCGGACTTCGCAGGTCGACTCGAACAGGCGCTCAGCCAGCTCGATCCGGCCCGCCACATCGGCGCCAGCGACGTCGACGCCGAGCTGGGAAGCGGCGCAGCACAGACCGGCAATGCCGACGGTGCTGGCAACAGCCGTGTCGTCGCCTATCTCAATGCGCTGGAGTGCGGCACCGCCGAAGGCTGCCTGGTCTACATCGCTAGCCGCGACGCCGACGCCTGGTCGCAGCGTTGCATGCGTCAGGCTGATCGCATTCTCATCGTCGCCCACGCCGGCGATCCGCCGATCCTCACGCCGATGATCGACGACGTCCTGCGGCTGGCTGGCGACACCCCCGTCGATCTGGTACTGCTGCGCCGCAGCGGGCAGGACGTCGACAACGTCGTGGCCTGGCGCGAACTTCTGCGCACGCACACGCATTACTTCGTGGAACCGGGGTCGGATCGCGGCTTCGACGCCCTGGCGCGCCAACTGACCGGTCGCGGCGTGGGCCTGGTGCTAGGCGGTGGCGGCGCGCGCGGTTTCGCTCATCTCGGTCTGCTGCGGGCGCTGGAAGCGCTGCAGATTCCGGTGGATCTGGCTGGCGGGTCGAGCATGGGCGCGTTCCTGGCCGCACTGCACGCCAGCGGCATGGACCACCGCCAGGTGCGCGAAGTGACTTACGACACCTTCGTCGGCAACAACTACCTCAACGACTACCAGCTGCCGCGCGTGTCGCTGATCCGCGGACGCAAGCTCCGCAACCACCTGAGCGAAGTGCTCGGCACACAGCGCATCGAGACGCTGTCCAAACCCTACTTCTGTATCACCACCAACCTCACTCGCGGCGTCGCCACGGTACACGACAGCGGCGAATTGGCGCTGTGGGTCGGCACCAGCATGGCCATCCCGGGCATCGTCCCGCCGCTGGTCTGGAAGGGCGAACTGCACGCCGACGGCTCGGTGATCAACAGCCTGCCCACCGATATCATGCAGGCTTGGAACCGCGGCCCGATCGTGGCTTCCGACGTCGCCACAGAAGGCGCCATCGCCGCCCCCGGGATCGAGGGGCCGGACCCCGAAGCGTTGCTGCACCCTCGCACACTCAAGGACAAGGTGACGCTGATCGACATCCTGTTCCGTACCGCCACACTGACCAGCGAAAGCGGCGTCAAAGCCCGCGCCGAACGTGCCGATTGTTACCTGCGCATGCCGGTCGGCAACGTGGGCATGTTCGAGCGGAAGCGGCTGAACGAGCTGGCCGACACCAGTTACGCTTACGCCATGCGCAAGTTGGAACCGATGCGCGACGTGTTGTTGAGCCGCATCGAAGCCACCGATAAAACCCTCTCCACGTCGGACATGGTCTGAGT
>CAJDWY010000021.1_pt2 | contig 24728 bp, 25 predicted proteins | sample 7391751 | NCBI WGS metagenome assembly CAJDWY01 (sample SAMEA7055745, study PRJEB34461) | soil metagenome | biome: terrestrial ecosystem; feature: Peninsula; material: soil | place: Antarctica | collected 2016
GGTGTGCAGGCCGGCAGCACGAGCGGCATCGAGTTCCCCGGCAATGTCGGATAGAAATATCACCTGCGAACCCGGCAAGCCAATCTGATCGAGAATCGCGCGATAGGATTTCGTTTCGCGCTTGCCGCCGATCCGGGTGTCGAAATAGCCGGAGAACAGCGGCGTCAGGTCGCCATAATCGGTATGGCCGAAAATCAGCTGTTGGGCCTCGACCGAACCCGATGAATAGACGTAGAGCCGCTTGCCCTGCTGATGCCAGCGGCGCAGATGCACCGGCGTGTCGGCATAGACGTGCCCCTTGAGCGTGCCGTCGGCATAGCCCTGCGCCCAGATCACGCCTTGTAGCGCTTTCAGCGGCGTGGCCTTGCGATCCTCGTCTATCCAGCGCTGCAGCACCGTACCGGCCTGCGCCGGCGTCAGCGCGCAACCTTCGATACGGCCAACTTCATCGAGTTGTTCGCTGACCCTGGCGTCGCCGGCCTGCGCCACGACGAATTCTGCAATGCGGGCGCGCGCGTAGGGGAACAGGACTTCGTGCACAAAAGCGATCGAGGTCGTGGTGCCTTCGATATCGGTCAGGATGGCCTTGATCATGGTGCCGTGATGCGGTGATCGACCGATTCAAGCGGCTCGCGACAAGTGATAATGTGGCGCCTCGAAGCGCGGGAAACGCTCGGCGATCACATCGCCGGTAAAATTGGCGACCCAGCCCTCGGGGGTGATGAACAGACGAATGGCCTTGAAAAACGGCTGTGGCCCCATGTCGAACCAGTGGGTCATGTTGGCCGGCACGGAGATCAAATCACCACGCTCGCACAGCATGCCCAGCACCTGACCACCGGTGTGCAGGTAGAACAACGCCGAGCCATCGACAAAAAACCGCACCTCGTATTCGTCGTGGGTATGCTCTACCAGGAATTTGTCGCGCAGCGCCTGCTTCTGCGGATGATCGGGATACATGCTGACCACGTCGACCGATTTGAAACCGTGCATGTTCATCAGCGTGTTGATCGGTTCGCGATAGGCTTCGATCACCTCGTCCTGGGTGGCCTGGGCGTCGAGTTGGTGGCTGGCTTCCCAGCGCTCGAAATCGACACCGACCTCGGCCAGCCGGGCATGGATATCCTCGAAACGAGGATAGACGTCGATCGGCTTGGCGGGACGGTTCTCGTCATAGATGCGCAATTCACTCATTGTTCCACCCTCCTCTGCTGCAACTCGCACTCGAACATGAATTCCAATGCTTCCACACGATAACGCGTCTGCGCCACATCCGCGCCCCAAGCATACAAACCGTGCCCTGCGATCAGATACGCGGGCAGCAGCGGCTGTACCTGCATATAGCGATCCACACACTGACTCAGACGTGTAATGTCCTGATCGTTGGCAAACACCGGCACCTCCACACGGCTGGCAGGGTCAGGTGCGCCCGGCAGCGTTTTAAGCAATTCGTAACCGCTCAACTCCAGCTTGTCGAGGCAACGTGACAAAACCGTGTTGGCGACGCTGTGCACGTGAAGCACCGCACCGATTTGCGGCATTCGCCGATAAATCTGCAGGTGTAGCGCCGTCTCGAAAGACGGTTTGCCCACGCCTTGTACATGACCCGCGAGATCCACATCGAGAAAGTCGTTATCCCGCAACTCACCCTTGTGGATACCAGAGCCAGTGACCATCACACAATCCGACCCGAGCCGAGCGGAAAAGTTGCCGCCGGTCGCGGGCACCCAACCGCGGCAATGAAAATACGCACCCGCGGCAATCAAGGCCTTCCTGAGCGCTACGCGTACGGCGGAATCAGTTTGATCGATGTTATCCATCACGCCTCTCGGATACCGTGACGATACGAACGGCGGCGCACTCTACGGCAATCATCCACGCTGGGCAACGACAGCCGCGCCGGAGCCGTTGATATCCAGCACGCCTGCATCCGCTAAAATACCCCAAATCATGCCGCCCGAAATCCAGCCTCCGGCAATCTCGCGGCGCGAATTCCGCATCGCCTTCTCGGGCCTGCTGCTGACTCTGGCACTGGCGGCGCTGGACCAGAATATCGTCAGTACCGCACTCCCGCAGATCGTCGGTGATCTCGGCGGCCTGGAGCATCTGTCCTGGGTGGTCAGCGCCTTCCTGCTGACCTCGACCATCAGTGCGCCGCTGTACGGCAAGCTCAGCGACCTCTACGGTCGGCGTCCATTGTTCGTGGTCGCCATCGGCATCTTTCTGGGCGGCTCGATGTTGTGCGGGCTGGCACAGAACATGATCGAACTGATCGTCTTCCGCGGGGTGCAGGGACTGGGCGCGGGCGGTCTGATCACCTTGTCATCGACCACTATCGCCGATCTGGTCGGCAGCCTCGGCCGCGCGCGCTACCAGGGCTTTTTCACCGGTGTTTTCGCCCTGTGCAGCGTCGCCGGGCCGCTGCTGGGCGGGGTCATCACTGACACCCTGTCGTGGCGCTGGATCTTTTACGTCAACCTGCCGCTGGGTGTGCTGGCGCTAGTATTGATCATGCTCGGTCTGCGTCGATCCAATCGTCAGGTAAAGCACCGCATCGACTACGCTGGTGCCGTCCTGCTCAGCGCCGGCACCACCGCCATGTTGTTGATGTTGAGCTGGGCCGGCGCGATCTACCCCTGGGCTTCGCCGCAGGTGATCGGCCTGATCGGCATCTCGCTGATTCTGTTTGCGCTGCTGATCCGGCAGGAACGGCGCGCACCCGAACCCCTGCTGCCGCCGCGCTTGTTCGGCGCGCCAGTGTTTCGTGTCGCCGCCCTCACCACGGCACTGGCCAGCATCGCATTGCTCGGTGCGACGCTGTTCCTACCGCTGTTCTTTCAACTGGTGATGGGTGCCAGCCCCTCGCGCGCCGGCCTGTTGATCGCGCCGTTGATGGCCGGCGTGGTGGTTTCCTCGGTATTGGGTGGGCGCATCGTGGTCGCCAGCGGCCGTACCAAGCCATTGATCGTGATCGGCCTCGGTGTTGCCGGCCTATCCTATCTCGGCCTGGCCTGGGGGGCGAGACACCAGGCCGGACTGATCCCGCTGGAAACCACCCTGGTCATGATCGGCCTCGGTCTGGGCGCAGCCATGCCCAACCTCACGACTGCCATCCAAAATGGCGTGGCGCAGGCTGATCTGGGCGTGGCGACGTCGTCAGCATCGTTCTTTCGCTCCATCGGCGGGGCGTTGGGAGTGGCGCTGGCCGGCGCGATGTTGACCATGACTTTGCAGTCGCATCTACACACCGCAACGGTCGCCTTGCCCGCCCTCGCGGAACAGGCCCGCCAGCAAGCCGGTAGTTTGGCCGCCGTACAGAGCGGGCCGGTGATCGAAGCCTATCGAGAAGGCATCGCCGCCACGTTTCTGGGCGGTGGCATCGTCCTGGGGTTGGCGTGCCTGTGCTCGCTGATGCTGCCGGGCGGGCGGATTGGCAACAGCGCAAAACCAGTCTTTGCGGGCGATTGAAAAGCGCACTGGCGAACGTCACGGCGTCAGGAAGCGCGTCTGAGATCAGACGGCTTGCCGCACAGTTGAACTGCTTTACTTGATCTTCGCTTCCTTGAAGATGACGTGCTTGCGCACCACCGGGTCGTATTTCTTGAACTCGAACTTGTCGGGCGTGTTTTTCTTGTTCTTGGTGGTGGTGTAGAAAAACCCGGTATCGGCGGTGGACACCAGCTTGATCTTGTCGCGTTCTTTTTTCTTGGCCATGCTCGGATTCCTTAAACCTTGATACCGCGCGCGCGGATATCTGCCAGCACCACTTCGATGCCTTTTTTGTCGATGATGCGCATGCCGTTGGCAGACAGGCGCAGCTTGATGAACCGCTGCTCGGCTTCCACCCAGTAGCGATGGCTCTGCAGATTGGGCAGAAAACGCCGACGATGCTTGTTGTTGGCGTGGGATACGGTATTACCGACGGTGGGACCTTTGCCGGTCACCTGACAGATTCTGGACATGACAAACCCGGTGCTGGACTTGAAAATCGAAGGGCGCGAAGGATAGCAGCGGCGTGGCCCGCCGGCAAGCTCGCCCGGCAATCTCGACTGTGTTATGTCAAATCCAGCCACGTTCGGCAAATGAAACGATCTCGCCTTCGCCGATGACGAAGTGATCCAATACGGTCACGTCAATCAAGGCCAGCGCCGCTTTCAACCGTTGCGTCAGGCTGCGATCAGCAGCCGAAGGTTCGGCAATACCGGACGGGTGATTGTGCGCAAAGATCACCGCGCCGGCCGACAACGCCAGCGCGCGCTTGACCACTTCACGCGGATAGACGCTGGCGGCGTTGAGCGTGCCTTGCGCCAATTCCACATACTCGATGACGCGGTGCTGGGAATCCAGAAACAACCCGGCGAAGACTTCGTGACCGAGATCGCGCAGCCGGGCGGTCAGGTAGCGACGCACGGATTCGGGATCGGCCAGCGGGTCACGCGCCTTCAAGCCCTCATCCAGATGTCGCCGCGCCATCTCCAACACCGCCTGCAACTGCGCGTACTTGGCCGGCCCCAGACCTTTGGCCGAGCAGAACTCGACCTGCGATGCACGTAATAAGCCGCGCAAACCATCGAAACGATTCAACAACTCGCGCGCCAGATCCACCGCGCTTTTACCCGCCACGCCGGTGCGCAAAAAGATCGCCAACAGCTCCGCCGGCGACAACGCGGCGGCACCGTACTGCAGCAGTTTCTCCCGCGGCCGCTCGCCTTCCGGCCAGTCTTTAATCGGCATCCCGTTCTCCCTTGCAACGGCCAGCGTGGCCCTGTGCACCCATGCTACCGCTACAATTCACCGATGGAAGCCCGGAATCCAGGATCGAAGCGCCGCATCCTGCTCGGTGTCAGCGGTGGCATCGCCGCCTACAAGGCGGCAGAACTGACGCGCCTGCTGGTCAAGGCGGGCTGCGAAGTGCAGGTGGTAACCACCGCCGGCGCCGAGCATTTCGTCATGCCGACGACATTCCAGGCGCTGTCCGGCCGGCCAGTACGCGACAGTCTGTGGGACACGCAGGCCGAGGCCGCGATGGGCCATATCGAACTGGCACGCTGGCCCGACGCCATCGTCATCGCGCCGGCGTCCGCCGACCTGCTGGCGCGGCTGGCCGCCGGCATCGCCGACGACCTGCTGACCACCTTGTGCCTGGCGACCGACCGGCCGCTTTTCGTGACCCCCGCGATGAACCGCTTGATGTGGGCACACGCGGCGACGCAGGCCAATCTGCGCACGCTGCGCACGCGCGGCGTGCAGGTCATCGGCCCCGGCAGCGGCGCACAGGCCTGTGGCGAAACCGGTGAAGGACGAATGTCCGAGCCCCAGACGATCATCGATGAACTGTTCAGGTTTTTACCGTCTCACGGCTCCCGCCTCCCGTCTCCCGCACTCAGCGGCAAACGCGCCATCGTCACCGCCGGCCCCACCCGCGAAGCATTGGACCCGGTGCGTTATCTCTCAAACCGCTCCTCCGGCAAACAGGGTTTTGCCGTCGCCGCGGCACTGGCAGCGGCCGGCGCCGACGTCACGCTGATTGCCGGGCCGGTATCACAATCCACGCCAGTCGGAGTCAAGCGCGTCGATGTCGTCAGCGCTCAGCAGATGTTGGAAGCGACACTGAAAGCCTGTAGCGTGGCCGACCTTCTGGTGGGTACTGCGGCCGTAGCCGATTACCGCGCTGCGATCACGGCCGACCAAAAAATCAAGAAAACCGATGAAACCCTTGCGCTGCAACTGCAGCGCAATCACGACATTCTGGCCAGCGTTCGCGAACACTTTCCCACTTTGTACATCGCCGGCTTTGCCGCCGAAACCGAACAGCTCGCAGCACACGCGCAGGCCAAGCTGGCCGACAAGAAACTCGATCTGATCGCCGCCAACCCGGTCGACGACGGCCGTGCCTTCGACACCGACGACAATATGCTGAAGGTCTACTGGAACGGCGGCGAACGCGATCTGGGCCACGGCAGCAAGATCGCGCTGGCCCAAACGCTAGTGGCGCTGATCGCCGAACGCCTGACGTCCTCCACGCCATGAAAATACAGCTCAAAATTCTCGATCTGCGCTTGGGCAAAGAATTCCCCCTGCCCACCTACGCCACCGACGGCAGCGCCGGGTTGGACCTGCGCGCTTGCCTGCCCGAGCCGCTGGTACTGGCGCCGGGCGACACCTCCTTGATTGCCACCGGCATGGCCATCCACATCGGCGATTCCGGCCATGCCGCAATGATCCTGCCGCGCTCCGGGTTGGGCCACAAGCATGGCATCGTGCTGGGCAATCTAGTCGGCCTGATCGACTCCGACTATCAGGGCGAACTGATGGTGAGCTGCTGGAACCGCGGTGCAAAAACATTCACCGTCGAGCCCGGCGAGCGCATCGCGCAATTGGTGATCGTACCGGTGGTGCGTGCCGATTTCGAACTGGTCGCGGATTTTGCCGAGAGTCAGCGTGGCGCCGGCGGCTTCGGCCATACCGGCCGTCACTGATGAATGGCCCTTCCGACATTCAGTCACACAACCAGCGCGAGAACATGCCGACCACCGCCGACAACGTGATGAACATCGCACGCGTGCTGACTGAGGCGCTGCCCTACATCCGCCGCTTCGCCGGCAAAACCATCGTCATCAAATACGGCGGCAACGCCATGACCGACGATACGCTCAAGCAGGGCTTCGCGCGCGACGTGGCGCTGATGAAGGCCGTCGGCATGAAACCGGTGGTAGTACACGGTGGCGGCCCGCAGATCGGTGCCCTGCTGGCCCGGTTGGGCAAGGAATCAACATTCATCGACGGCCAGCGCGTCACCGACGCCGACACCATGGACGTAGTGCAGATGGTGCTGGGCGGGCTGGTCAACAAACAGATCGTCGACCTCATCAACCAACAAGGCGGCAAGGCCGTGGGCCTGTCCGGCAAGGACGGCGCGCTGATCCACGCGCGCAAGATGCTGCTCACCAAAGGCACCCGACAGGCGCCGGAGATCATCGATCTGGGTCACGTCGGCGAAGTCGAGAGCATCGATCCGCAGTTGATCGGCGTCCTCGACGACGACGACTTCATCCCGGTCATCGCCCCCATCGGCGTCGGTGCCGACGGCGCCAGCTACAACATCAACGCCGATCTGGTCGCCGGCAAACTGGCCAGCGTGCTGAAGGCCGAGAAACTGATGCTGCTGACCAACGTCCGCGGCGTGCTCGACAAGGCCGGCAATATCCTCACCGGCCTCACCAGCGCCCAGGTCGAAAGCCTGATCGCCGACGGCACTATTTCCGGTGGCATGCTGCCCAAGATCGCCTGCGCACTGGACGCGGTGAAGAACGGCGCGCGCTCCTCGGTCATCATCGACGGCCGTATCGAACACGCGGTGCTGCTGGAATTATTCACCGACGAAGGTATTGGTACGTTAATTCGGCGTGACTGATGGATGGGGGCCATCGCTTCGATGGGTCACCAGACCGTCAGGCGCGATGGTAGGGGTGATTTACCGTGACGCTCCAGGCCCGATACAACTGCTCGGCCACGACCACGCGCACTAATGCATGTGGCAGCGTCAGCTTCGATAACGACCAGCGCGCCTCGGCGCCGGCCAGCACGGCGTCGGCGTGACCGTCTGGCCCACCGACGGCCAGCGCGACATCGCAGCCGTCGCGCATCCAGCCGGTCAGGGCATCGGCCCATTGCAAAGTGGATAAAGCACTGCCGTTTTCGTCCAGCACGATCAGGCGAGCGTCGCCCACAGCTTTGAGGATACGTTCGCCTTCAGTAGTCTTGAGGCGTGGAATGTCGGCGTTGTTGCCGCGTGTCGCCAGCGGGATTTCGATCAGTTCTATTTTCAGTTCGCGCGACAGACGGCGTGCGTAGTCCTCGTAACCGGCGCTGACCCAGGCCGGCATACGGGTGCCGACGGCAATCAGCCGCAGGTGCATCAGTCAGCCGAGTGATTGTGTGCGTGATTCGGCTCCGGTTCTGTCTCGGCGGCGCTGAGATCCCACAGTTTCTCGAGCTGGTAGAAGGCGCGCGTCTGCGCCTGCATGACGTGGACGATGACGCCGTTGAGATCCACCAGCACCCATTCGCCTTCGTTCAAGCCCTCCACGCCGCGCGCTCGATGTCCCGCCGCACGGGCCTTGTCGACCACCGCCTGCGCCAGCGATTTGACGTGGCGGTTGGAGCTGCCGGTACAGATCAGCATGGTGTCGGTGATGGGGGTGAGGTCGCGTACGTCCAGCACTGTGATGTCGAGGCCCTTGAGGTCTTCAAGCGCGGCGACGGCAAGTCGGGAAAGGTCATCAGTCATCGGCAGGGTCTTCGTCATGGGTTAGAAGGTGGATATCCTCGGAGGTGAGATCGCGGATCACGGCTTCTGGCACGAGGCCGCGGATGGAGCGCCCGGCGGCCAGCAGCCGGCGGATGCGGGTGGAAGAGATGGCCAGCGGCGGGATGCTGGTGGACAACCACAACCCGGCGGGTCGCGCCAGCAGTTCAGTCGGCAATTCGGCGCGGCGGCCGCGCAGAAACGCCGCCAGTTCGGGCACCGGCGCGGGTGGCTCGAACGGACGCGTGGCGAATACCAGATGCGCCAGCTCGGCGATCTCGCGCCAGCGGTGCCAGCCGTGAAAACCGTTGGCGGCGTCGTCGCCCAGCAGTAACACCAGCGGGACGGCCTTGCCCACCTTCACGCGCAATTCCGCTAACGTGTCGTAAGTGTAGGAGGCTCCACCACGACTGACCTCGCAATCATCGACCTGCAGACGGGGCACGCCGTCGATCGCCAGTTGTGCCCAGCGCAGTCGCCGTTGGGCTGAGACTTCGGGGGCGTCGCGGTGTGGCGGCGTCCCGCAAGGCACGATCTTCACCAGCGCCAGATCGAGCCGTTCACACAGCTCCAGCGCCAGTCGCAGGTGCCCGTGATGAATCGGGGCGAAAGTCCCCCCGAACACACCGATGGCGGCGCTCAGCGCGTCCGCCTCCGGCGCTCAGCGAATGTTGCCGTCGCCAAGCACCACCCATTTGAGTGAAGTCAATCCTTCCAGTCCGACCGGCCCGCGGGCGTGGAATTTGTCGGTGCTGATGCCGATCTCCGCGCCCATCCCGAACTGCTCACCGTCGGTGAAGGCGGTCGATGCGTTGACCATCACCGAAGAGGAGTCGACCTCGCGCAAAAAGCGCCGCGAATGCGAGTAGTTTTCGGTGACGATGGCATCGGTGTGCTGCGAGCCGTGCCGGTTGATGTGCTCGATGGCCTGATCCAGGTCATCAACGATCCTGATCGCCAGGATCGGCGCCAGATATTCGGTATCCCAATCTTTGGGACTGGCGGCGTGCGCTTCAGGCAGGATCTTGCGAGTGCGCGCACAGCCGCGCAGCTCGACACTGTGGCGGCCCAACTCGGGCAGCACGCGCTCCGCGATATCCGCGTGCACCAGCAGCGTCTCCATGGTGTTGCAGGTGCCGTAGCGCTGGGTCTTGGCGTTGACGGCGATAGCGATGGCCTTGTCGATGTCGGCCCCGGCGTCGATGTAGACGTGGCAGTTGCCGTCGAGATGCTTGATCACTGGCACGCGCGCGTGCTCGGAGACGAACTCCACTAGGCCCTTGCCACCGCGCGGGATCACCACATCAACGTAACGTGGCATGGTCAGCAGTTCACCGACCGCGGCGCGGTCGGTGGTCTCGACTACCTGAACGGCATCGGTCGGCAGGCTGGCGTCGCGCAGCGCGCGGTGGATACAGCGGGCGATGACCTGATTGGAACGGATCGCTTCGGAGCCGCCGCGCAGGACGCAGGCGTTGCCGGATTTCAGGCACAGCACGGCGGCGTCAGCGGTCACGTTCGGTCGCGATTCGTAAATGATGCCGACCACACCCAGCGGCACGCGCATGTGGCCAACTTCAATACCCGACGGTCGTGGCTTGAGATCGGTGATCTCACCCACCGGATCGGCCAGCGCCGCCACTTGACGCACGCCGTCGGCCATGGCTGCGATACGGTCGGTATTGAGTTGCAGACGATCCAGCAACGCCGGCTCCAGCCCGGCGTCGCGGGCGGCTGTCATGTCTTCGGCATTGGCGGCGAGTAGCGTGTCGCGTTCGTCGACAAGGATCTGCGCCAATGCGAACAACGCCGCGTTTTTTTGGCCGGTGGAAGCCCGCGCCAATTGCTGCGAAGCCGCCCGTGCGCGCTGGCCGACCTGCTGCATGTAGGCGGTGACCGCTGACGGCGCCGCATGCACGGAGGCTTTCGTCGTCGGTTTGCTTTGCGTAGTCGCGTTCATCCAAGCTCCATTATCGCGCAGTTTCCGGACCACGGCATCCTCTGTGCAGCGCCGGTCGGATCCATTACATCGGCGTCCTGCGCGGACGCATACCACTGACCTTCAATGCCAGCGCCATCAGGGCTTCCCAGGCTGCGGCCTCCTGGCCGGTCTTGAGCATCACATCGATGCCGGACAAGCGCTGCAGCCAACCCAACACCTGCCGAAGTCTGACGCGGGCCAGGATGCGGCCGAACGCCGGCTCGCGCATCTTGAACACTCTGGCCGCAGCCATCGCTGCACGTGCATCGCCGCTACGCGCATACAACGCTGCCGCCTGCGCCAGCTTGCGCAGGTCCATCGCCAGTACCGCGACCAGCGCGGGCAGTGCCTCGCCCTCCTGCCGCAGCCGAGACAGGCCACGTACGGCACCGAGACCGTCGCCCGCCATCAACTTGTCGATCCAATCGAACACACCGTAGTGCGCAGCATCGGCGACACTGGCGGTCACTGCCGCCAGATCCAGCGCGCCGGACGGATGCAGCAGCGCCAATTTGATGACTTCCTGCGCGGCGGCCAGCAGATTGCCTTCCGTGCGCTGCGCCAGCAGAGCGGCCGCATCGGCATCCGCTCGCAGGCCTGCGGACTGCAGACGCTGGTTGAGCCAACGCGGAAATTCTGCTGCGCGTAACGGCCAAGCGTAACAGCCCGCGCCCGCCCGCTCCAACGCCGCGTACCAGCCGCCGTTGCGAGCGCGCGTCTCCAGCTTGCCGGCGATCACCAGCAGCAGGACATCGGCCGGCGGCGTCTCTGCCAGCTGTTTGAGCGCCTTGCCGCCGGCATCACCCGGCGCCGCGTTGAGACGCAGCTCGATCATGCGGCGCTCGGCAAACAGCGAGCCGGTGGCACAGAGCTCAAGCAGATGATTCCAATCGAAATCTCGTTCTGCATCAATCGTCTCGCGCTCGTCATACCCTTGTGCCCGGGCGGCGGCGCGAATCGCATCCTGAGCTTCCTGGATCAGCAGCGGTTCCTCACCGGCCAGCACATAGCAGGGCGCCAGCCCGCGCTTGAGCTGCGCTTCGATCTGCCCCGGATTCAGGCGCATGTCGGTTCCAGCAAAAAATCCGCCAGTGCGTCGGCGGTAGCCTGCGGTGCCTCGAAGTGCAGCATGTGGCCGACCGCGGGCACGGTGAGCACGCGATGCGTGCGGAAGCAGTCTTGGCGGCGTTGCCGCGCTGCGGCGGAAATCGACTCCCGGAATTCGGAATCGCCGGCGTAGAGGATCAGCGTCGACGCGATCACCTGACGCCACACCGCCTCCGACTCGGTGGCGCGATACAAGCCCGGACCGTTGAATCGATGCTTGGGATCGGCCAGCAGATGAACGCGACCCTGCACATCTTCACGCGCCCAACAGCGCGCGACGAAGTCCGCCTGCGCGGTGTCGAGCCGTGGATGCTGGCGGCAGACACGCTGCGCCAGCGCATCGAACGATTCATACGGCCGATGTACAGGCGGCGCGCGCTGCTGATCGAGCCAGCGCGTAATGCGCGCGGGCGCTCGCTCGGCCGGCATGTCGGGCACGCCCAACGCGTCCATCAACACGAGCTTGTGGACGCGCTGCGGTCGCAGACCGGCGTACAGACTGACGACCTGCGCGCCCATGCTGTGCCCGGCCAGGAGCACCGGCGCATCCGCCGCATAGTGTTCGACGACAGCATCAAGATCGGCAACGTAATCCGGGAACCAGTAGTCGCCCACTGCCCACTCGCTGTAACCAAAACCGCGTCCGTCGGGCGCGATCACTTGCAACTGGCCGCCGGCGCGTTCCAGCAAGCGCTCGATCACCGGCGCGAAGCTGGCCGAAGCATCGAGCCAGCCGTGCAACAAAAACAGGATCGGCGCATTGATCGGCCCAAAGCGACGCAGATGCAGGCGCAGTCCGCGCACGCGCAGATATTCCGAGACGCCGGTTGCGGGAACCGCTCTGCTCACGCGGCGAAACGGCCCTTGAGGCTGGCTTCCATCAACGGCAGCCGATCGTTGCCCCAGAACATCTGCTCACCAATGAAGTCCTTGATCGGCGCTTCGGCCGCCTGCGCCAGCAGCGCGGCGCCATCCAGATCCAGCGTGGTACAGACCTTTTCGATTTCGGCCGGCTGACTGATGTCGCGCCCCTCGCCCCAGTAGGCGGCCATCGCGGCCTTGGCATACGCCTCACCGCGACCCACACCGACGGCGGCACAGGCGACACGTTGTGGCAGCAGACTGTTGATCGGGAAGACCTTGGGAAAAGTGAACGGTACTTCGTAATAGCGCGCCCACAACTGCACGTCCTTGAACAGGTATTTGCCCTTGGCCAGCAAACTGGCCGGCGTGCGGTTGCCGGTGGCCTGGAACACTTTGCCGAGCAGAAACGGCTTCCATTCCAACCGTGCGCCAGCGCGCTCAGCCAACGCATCAATCTGGGTCGAGGCCAGGTAAGTGTAGGGACTGCCGACATCCCAAAAAAATTCGATAGTTGGAGTACTCAAGAAGGATCGCTCCTGATACGTTCCTGCTGATCGAGTCTGACACGCGGCGGAAGACCCGCACAAGCGCTCATCGACGCCAAGAGGCAACCCCATCGAAGCGCATCCACCGTGTGTACGCGTGAAGTTCGTTGTGCGGGATTCGCATCTAACCTACCATCTGTATCAGACTGAACAAAGGTCGGCCTCGAGCCACCGCCCCGCCACGCGAATTACGCCGTCTTTCCCGCACCATGTCTCGCTCCGTCAACGCAATAGAATTCAAGGGCCGCATGCTGTCCGTTACCCGGCTGCAGCTGCTGGCGGCCGATGCCACTGCGCTGAAGGCGCAGATCGCCGCCTTTGTCGAAACCATGCCGCAGGCGGTCAAAGGCATGCCGGTGGTGATCGACAGCAACATCGAAGCCGACCTTGTCAAGCTATTGGCGACGCTGCGCGAGATCGGCATGCAACCGCTGGGCGTATCGGAAGGACCGCTCGCCGAGGCCGCCCGCACACTGGGGCTGGCGGTGCTGTCGCGCGACTCGGGCAAGAGCATCGAACGCCCCACAGCAATGCCAGCAACACCGAAGAAGAAGGCACAACCGGCAGCGCCTGTTGCGACACCCGTAAGCGCGCCGCGCGACACCCGTATCGTTTCCGAACCAGTGCGCTCAGGCCAACAGATCTACGCCGATGGTGCCGACCTGATCGTGCTCAACCGCGTCAGCGTCGGTGCCGAGGTCATCGCCGATGGCTGCATCCACGTCTACGGGCAACTGTCGGGCCGCGCCATCGCCGGTGCCCGCGGCAACGAAGCCGCACGGATTTTTTGCCGCAAGCTCGAAGCCGAGTTGGTGGCCATCGCCGGCATCTATGCCGTCTCCGAACAGATCAAGGACGGCCCGCGCGGCGTACCCGCGCAAGCCTATCTCGATCACGGACGGCTGATGATCGAGCCGCACAAGGTATGACGGCAGGGAATCGGGAATGGGGTATCGCAGGCAGATGTGCCACCCTGTTTTGACGGTTCGCGCTTGCAGGGTTCTCAATTTGCGTTTTGGACAAGGAATCACATTGGCTAAAATCATAGTAGTGACATCGGGCAAAGGCGGGGTCGGCAAGACCACCACCAGCGCCTCCTTCGCCACCGGCTTGGCCGCACGCGGCCACAAAACCGCGGTCATTGACTTCGACGTCGGCCTGCGCAACCTGGATCTGATTCTGGGCGTCGAACGGCGCGTGGTATTCGACTTTGTAAACGTCATCCACGGCGAGGCCTCGCTCAAGCAGGCGCTGATCCGCGACAAGGTCAACAAGAACCTCTACATCCTCGCCGCCAGTCAAACCCGCGACAAGGACGCGCTGACCCAGGACGGGGTGCAGCGCGTGCTCGACAAAATGGCCAAGGATTTCGAGTACATCATCTGCGACTCTCCCGCCGGTATCGAGCGCGGTGCGTTTCTGGCCATGTATTTCGCTGACGAAGCACTGATAGTGACCAACCCGGAAGTGTCGTCGGTCCGCGACTCGGATCGTGTGCTGGGTATTCTCTCCAGCAAGGCGCGACTCGCCGAACAGGGCGGGAGCAAGGTCAAGGAGCACCTGGTGCTGACGCGCTACAACCCGACGCGCGTCAACAAAGGCGAGATGCTCAGCGTCGAAGACGTCCAGGAAATCCTGGCGATCCCGTTGTTGGGCGTAATCCCGGAATCACCCACGGTGCTAACCAGCTCCAACGCCGGCGTACCGGTGATCCGCGACATGGACTCCGACGCCGGACAGGCCTACGACGATCTGGTACTGCGCTTTCTCGGCGAAGAAAAACCGATGCGTTTCCTTACCGAACAGAGGAAAGGGCTGTTCAGCAAACTGTTCGGAGGCCAGTAAATGGATTGGCTGAAGATTTTCCGCGGCGAAAAAAAGCCCGATGAAAAACCCCCCAGCGGGAAAACCCCCAGCGGGAAAAAACCCGGAGGAAAAAAGCCCGGAGGAAAAAAGAAGACCGCGCAGGTCGCCAAGGAACGGCTGATGATCGCGGTTGCACACCAGCGCCAAGGCAATGGCCATGGCCATGGGATGCGTTTTCTGCCACAGATGCGTGAAGAATTGCTCGACGTGGTGCGCAAATACATCCAGGTGCCGGACGATTCACTGCAGTTCACCGTGCAGCGCGAAGATGGGCTGGAAGTGCTAGAGTTGAACATCACTCTGCCCGAAGATGTCAAGGGTTGAACTCCAGCAGCCGCAACGCTGCACGCATGCTGTAAAGACTTTGGGACAATGTCCTTGCTACGCCTGAATCTCGCTACTACCACGCTACTGATCATCGCAGTGCTCGTCGGCACCATGATCACGCTGGGCCTCAGTGGGCATTTACCGACCTGGCTGATTGGCTTGGCGATGGTGCTTTAAGCACTGTCGTCGCGCTTCAGCCGGCGCCTGAGCCGCAGGCCATCACTGCCATCTTCGTAATAGCCGGACAGGCGCTGCTGCTCTGCATAACCCAAACGTAGATAAAGCGCGTGGGCGGCGGCATTGTCCGTACGGACTTCCAGCACCATCTCGCGCTTGCCGGCGCGGCGTGCGGAGGCCTCGGCGCGACCAATCAACGCCGCCGCCAAACCGCGTCCGCGCGCAGAAGGTGCAACCACCACTGAATAAATGCGTGCAATACCGGTATTGCGCCGCATCAACATGACCAAAACGGCCATCACCCGCGATCCCGGCGTCGGCGTCGGCGTCACCACCCACACGCGCGCACTGGACACGCGCAGCAGACGCCGCAGCGTGCGTGACGACATGCGATCACTGGGGAACAAGGCCTCCAGTTCGAGGATACCGGCTGCGTCGGTGACGCAGGCAGGACGCAACTTGGCCTTGACTAAAGATGGCGGTGTCGTCGCGGGTGATGTCGTCCCCGCCGGGACTTTGTGGCGAGGCTGACGCCGCAGCGAAACTGTCGACGTGGCGGCAACGGCCACCCGCCGCGCCAACGCTGACCACAATGCTGGATCCCAGCTCCGCCGCGCCTGCCCGGACGGTGACGGCAACACGAACACGCGCGTGCTGCCGATGGTCCAGTCCTGCTCGCCAAAGGACACGGATCGACCGTGATACGCCTGCGCGGCGTTCTTGCTGGTAAACGCCAGCCAGGCCGGCGCGGCGGCCACAATCCGACGTCGCAGCGCAGCCGCATCGAAAGCCGCCGACGGCAATTCGTGATCGTTACCGATGTGATGTTTGGCGAGATCGGTCAGGCCGATGCCAAATTCGGGCAGACGGTGAAATTCAGCCGGTGGCAACCGCTGCGGAGTCAAACCCACCGCGTGCAGGGTGCGCCAGAAAGCGTTGCCCGGATTGGCGTAATACGCACCCGCGGCGGCTGACACTCGTCCGGCGGCGGTGCCACAGAACACCAGACGCAGGCCTGGCCCCAGCACATCCGGCAGTACCGGAGCGGGGCGGGAAATCGCAGATGCGGTGCGCGCGGGCATGCCACAATCATCGCACGGCGCCGCACACCCAAGACATTCGGCTACGCTAAGCGCCGATCACCGTCCATCAACGTACCCAATGTCGAATCGACTCCACAGTATCGCCGGCTTGGTCGTCGCCACCTGTCTGGGCTGCGCTACCGCCATGGCCCAGCAAGCGGCACCGCCGGCAGTCGGGAGTGTTACCTACACGGCCCGGCAGCCGCTATGGGAGTTGGGCATCGCCGCTGGTGTCGGCACCACCGCCAACTACCCCGGTTCAGACCGTTACCATCTGCGTGCGATCCCGTTCCCCTACTTCATTTATCGCGGCAACTTCTTCCGCTCCGATCAGAACGGAACTCGCGTGCGGGCCGCCTACACGCGCAATTTTGAAATCGACATCAGCGGCGGCGCGTCCTTCGCCACCCATTCCAGCGGCTCAGGTCCACGCGCCGGCATGCCCGACCTCGACTATCTCCTTGAACTCGGACCCAAGCTGAAATATATCTTCGCGCGCCCCGCGCCCGGCGTGGCCTGGTTCACCGAAATCCCCCTGCGCGCCGTCATCTCCATCGGCTCGGGGCTCGGCTACCGTGGGCTGGTGTTCGCACCGAATATCGGGGTGCGCACTGTCGCTCTGCTGGGCAGCCACTGGGCCGCCTACGCCGACATCGGCCCCGAATTCGCCAGCGGTCGTTTTCAGGATTATTTTTATCAGGCCGCAGCGCGTTATGCCCGTCCGGGCCGCCCGGCCTACAACGCCCACGGCGGTTACTTCGGCAGTCGACTGGAGGCGGGCCTTAGCCGGCCGATAGGCAAGCACTTTCGCATGTTCTTCTACAGTCGTCTGGAAGACTACAACGGCGCCAAGAACACCAACAGCCCTTTGTTCCAGACCCGCTTGGGTTACGCCGGTTTCATCGGCTTCAGTTGGTCGTTCCTGCACTCGGACGCGACCGTGCCGATCAGCGAATAGCTTTCAGTGATTGCCCGACTCGTGTATGCGCGTCTGCAGATCCAGCCGACGTGCAAAGAATTCGATGATGCGGCGGTAGAGTTGATCCTTTAGCACCAGATCCTCGACGCCGACGTCGATATTGGGATTGTCGTTGACCTCGATCACCTTAACGACTCTGCCGATCTGCTTGAGATCGACGCCGTAGAGGCCGTGACCGACGGCGCGTGCCGCCTGAACTGCGACGTCGAGCACGGGCTTGGGCACCTCACTTACGTCGAGGGTCTGGTGATCGCCTTCACGTTTGCCGCCGTTGCCGTCGCGTTTCACCACTTGCCAGTGTGCGGGCGCCATGAAGTAACGGCAGGCGTAGAGCGGTTCGCCATCGAGCACGCCGACGCGCCAGTCGTACTCGGTCGGCTCGTAGGCTTGTGCCACGATCAGATCGGAGCGCTCGAGGAATTCGCGCGTCTCGCGTTTCAGCTCGGCCTCGGTCTCGACCTTGATGACGCCTTTCGAGAACTGTGAATCGGGCTGCTTGAGCACCAGAGGAAAACCAAGCTGGCGCGCGGCCTCGGCCACATTGCCACGATGCAGCAACAGCGTTTTCGGTTGCGGAATCCGGTTGTGCGTCATCAGTTGCGCCAGAAACACCTTGTTGGCACACCGCAGGATGTCTTCAGGATGATCGACGACGATCATCCCCTCGCGCGCAGCGCGGCGCGCAAAGCGATAGGTGTGATGATTGACGGCGGTGGTCTCGCGGATGAACAAGGCGTCGTATTCGGCCACGTGGCCATAATCGCTCTTGTCGAGAAAATCGACCGAGAACCCGAGGTCCTCGGCGGCGCGCTCAAACCGCTTCAGCGCGCGCGGGTTGGACGGTGGCTCCTGCTCGTCTTCATTGACCAGGATCGCCAGATCATAGCGGGTGGAGTCGCGTTTGCGGCGTGGTGCGCGGCGTCGCGTGAAGTATTCGCCTGCCGACTGGTACAGAAATTCATGGTGTGCGACCGGGACCGCACCCAGAGCGATCGGCCCCAGCGCGTCGACCCGCCACTGGTTGCCACGACAGGAAAACCGCGCCTGCAGCAGCGGTGCCGGAAACAGGTTAAACAGCGCCCGCGCCAGCCGCTGATAGCGTTTGACCGGACTGTCGCCAAAATAAACGTTGAGGACATAGCCGGCAGATTCGATCTTGCTCAGACTGGATTCGATCAGCTCTTCGATCTCATCGCCCACCACCCCCGGCGATTCGGCCAGTTTCAGATCCTGCACCGTGGTGATGTCGGGCAACGGCTTGTGTCCGCGCGCACCCGCCAGCAACGACACGTAATAACCGGTGGTTTGATAACTGAAAGAGCGGCACAAGTTGTAAATGCGTGCCTTGCGCAGCCGCACGAAAGCGTCCTGCGTCAGATAGTCCCAGGCGGTCACGACATCCACGCCGGGCATTTCCACCGGCCAATCGCTCAGCCGGTCGACCACCACCACGCCACTCATGGCACGCCGCGGGCCGGCTTGAACGCAGCCGCTCGCCGGAGGTGTTCAGACGCTTCGATCAGCGCATCGAACATGTGCGGCGAACAGTCGGAAGGTCAGCCGTGAAAATCCCGGCATGCGGCGGGCGGACCCGCTCAGGCAGCGGCCGATTCACGATGACCGCGTTTGCGCTCGTGCTCCTTGAGGAATTTCTTGCGTATCCGGATCGAGGTCGGCGTCAGCTCGACCAGCTCGTCGTTGTTGATGAACTCCAGCGACTGCTCCAGCGAGAACTTGATCGCCGGCGTCAGCAGGATGTTTTCATCCGAACCGGCCGCGCGCATGTTGGTCAGCTTCTTGCCCTTGTTGGCGTTGACGGTGAGATCATTGTCGCGCGAGTGGATGCCGATGATCTGGCCTTCGTAAACCTCGGCATTGGGCTCAACGATCATGCGGCCGCGCTCCTGCAGATTGAACAGCGAGTAAGCCAGCACCTTGCCGGTTTCGATCGAAATCATGACGCCGTTGCGACGCTGCCCGATCCCCGCATTGTCGGCGCGCGGGCCGAAATGGTCAAAGTTGTGGAACAGCAAGCCGGTGCCGCTGGTCATGCTCATGAACTCGGTCTGGAAGCCGATCAGACCGCGCGACGGAATCGAGTATTCAAGCCGCACGCGGCCTTTGCCGTCCGGCACCATGTTCTGCATCTTGCCGCCGCGCTCGGCCAGCCCCTGGATGACGCCGCCCTGGGTGGTCTCTTCAACATCCGCCACCAGGGTTTCATACGGCTCGCAGATTTCGCCGTCAATCTCCTTCAGGATCACCTGCGGCCGCGCCACGGCGACTTCGTAGCCTTCACGGCGCATGTTTTCCAGCAGGATGCCCAGATGCAGCAGACCACGGCCGGAGACCTTGAACTGATCGCCGGAGGCGCCGGGCTCAACACGCAGCGCGACATTGGTCTTGAGCTCGCGCACCAATCGGTCGTTGATCTGGCGCGAGGTGATGAACTTGCCTTCCTTGCCAGCAAATGGTGATTTGTTGACCTCGAACATCATGCTCATGGTCGGCTCGTCGACCTGCAGCGTCGGCATCGCCTCAGGCGTCTTTGGATCGCACAAGGTCTCGGAAATGCCCAGCTCGGCCACGCCGGTGATGGCGATGATATCGCCCGCCTCGGCTTCCGGTACCTCGATTTTGTCCAGTCCCATGAAACCCAGCACCTGCAATGCGCGACCCTGGCGCACCGCACCGTCGCGACCGACGATGGCCAGCGGCATGTTAGTACGCACCTTGCCGCGGGTAATGCGGCCAGTACCGATGACGCCCACGTAGCTGGAATACGCCAGCGAGATCACCTGCATCTGGAACGGGCCGTCCGGATCGACCGTGGGCGGCGCCACCTGATCGACGATGGTCTGAAACAACGGGTCCATGTTGCCTTCGCGCATCGCCGGATCATCGCCGGCGTAGCCGTGCAGCGCCGAGGCGTAGACGATGGGGAAATCGAGCTGTTTGTCGGTCGCGTCGAGGCGGTCGAACAGATCGAATACCTGATCCACTACCCAGTGCGCGCGGGCGCCAGGCCGATCGATCTTGTTCACCACGACGATCGGGTTAAGGCCCATCGCGAACGCTTTCTGGGTCACGAAGCGGGTCTGCGGCATGGGGCCGTCAGCGGCGTCGACCAGCAGACACACCGAGTCCACCATCGACAGCACGCGCTCGACTTCACCGCCGAAATCGGCGTGCCCCGGGGTGTCGACGATGTTAATGCGGTATTCAGTGTCGGTACGCGGGTCCAGCCAGCGGATGGCGGTGTTCTTCGACAGGATGGTGATGCCGCGCTCGCGTTCCAGATCGTTGGAGTCCATCACTCGCTCGCCGAGATTTTCACGCGCGTCCAGCGTGTGCGACTGCCGCAACAGCTTGTCCACCAGGGTGGTCTTGCCATGGTCGACATGGGCGATGATGGCGATATTACGAAGATTCCGGACGCTCACAGGCTTGGATTCCGATCAGACTACAGGGTGAAAAACAATACAAAACTGATGGAGGATGACCCGTCGAGCTTTGCACATAGGGTTGCCTTGAGGGCGGTCGGCAAGACTCCGGTCAAAGCTGAAAAAGGTTGCGTATTCTACGCGTATTCTGGCTGAAAAACACGCAGCAGCCTCTTCCAACGACAGATGAGCCTGAGCGGTCATTCTTGGAGAATTATCGTGACCCTCAATACTCAACCGTTGCCTCGCTGGCCGAGGTACGCGTTTTTTTGGAGGGCAGCACCGTGGTGGGCTTCCCGCCGCCCGCCGAGGCGGGCCGTTAGGGTGGGCTGGAGGCTAGGCTGCGCCCGTTCCACTACAACGCACTCAAACGGGCCGGCAAGCAGGCCGCAGAACCACTCAACCGGGAACGCGACAAGCGGTTCCCACGCATCCGCAACAAAGCGGCTTGAGTCCCTACACCAAGATCGTTCAGGCGCATTTTATTTTTGAACATACTGCTGCTGCGCCTCAACGCATCGTCACCAGTTCCTCGGCGCTGGTCGGGTGGATCGCCACGGTGTCGTCGAAGTCGCGCTTGGTCGCGCCCATGCGCACCGCCACCGCGAAACCCTGCAGCAGTTCGTCGGCGCCCATGCCGATGACGTGCAGGCCGACGACCTTTTCATCGGCGCCTACGCAGACCAGTTTCATGCGCGTTTCGACCGGGCGATCGAGCACGCTGTAATAGAGCGATTTAAAACGGCTCTGATAAATCTTCACGGCGTCGCCGTACTGCTTGCGCGCCTCGGCTTCACTCAAGCCCACCGTGCCGATGGGCGGATGACTGAACACCACGCTGGGAATGTTCTCGTAATGCAGCCGGCGATCGGCCTGATCGCCGTAGAGACGGTCTGCCAGACGACGGCCGGCGGCGATGGCAACCGGCGTCAGCTCCATCCGGCCGGTAACGTCACCGACTGCAAAAATGTTCGGCACCGAGCTTTGCTGCCAGTCGTCGACGGCGATATTGCCGTTGTCGTCCAGCGCCACGCCGGCGGCTTCGAGCCCGCAGTCCGCAGTATTTGGATCACGGCCGATGGCGGTCAACACAGTATCGACGGGCAGCACGCTGCCGTCGTCCAGTTGTGCCTGCAGACCCGCGCCCGCGTCCGTCAGTACGGTGGGCTGGGTCTGAAAACGCACATCAACGCCGGATTGAGTCAGCGCTTGCGCCAAGGTCTCGCCCAGCATGGCGTCAAAACTGCGTAGTAGTTGGCCGCTGCGCACCAGCAGATGCACCTTTGCCCCCAGCGCCTGCAGCATACCGGCCAGCTCCACCGCGATGTAACCGCTGCCGACGACGGCGACGGCGACGCTACGCGGACAATGATCCAGCGCAAAAAAGCCGTCGGAATCGATCGCCAGTTGCGCGCCGGGAATCGGCAGCGGCCGCGGCCGGCCGCCCGTTGCAATCAACAGCCGCGGCGCCTGCAACAGCCGACCTTCAACTTCAATTGCCCGCGCCGATTGCAGCACCCCGCGACCGCGAATCAGGGTTACGCCGCTGGCTTCGAGATTATGCAGATAGATACCGTTGAGCCGGCGGATATAAGCATCGCGCCGCTCGCGCAATCGCGCCCAGTGGTGACTCCAGCCGACGATATCAAAGCCGTAACCGTCCGCCTCCGTCAACATTTCGGCAATCTGCGCCGCGTGCCACATGATCTTCTTCGGCACACAGCCGACGTTGACGCAGGTCCCGCCCAACAGCCCCGATTCGATCAACGCGACCCGCGCACCATATTGCGCCGCACGCCGTGCAGCCGCGATACCGCCGCTACCACCACCGAGGACGATCAGGTCAAATTTGTCGGTCATGGCTTGGATATCGCTTGCGAACTCAATAAGGTCGGTGGGTTTGAATATCTCGACGCGCGGCCGCTAAAACCCGGACTGGCCTCACTCTGACGGTCTTCCCAACTCGGCGATAACATCTTCCACCGGATAGGCCTTTGTTTCGCCTTTACGGTATGCCTCGATTCGTCGGGCAGACTCTTCAATCCAGGCTTTTTCAATCGCCTCAGGCGAGATTTTAGTCGCTTCGTGTTCGAGGCTGTCGAGAAGACGGAGGGCAACCTTGGCACGAGCCCCGCGAGGCAACTTAAGCGCCTCTGCCTCAATACTTCCGATCGTTTGCGGCATGGCATTCATCTCTAGCAGTCTGTCGGACTTTCTGTGGATAACTTAAAAGTGAGTAAAAAACCAGCAGAAATTTGCGTCCTACGCGAAAACTCGATCACTTCGTGTACTCNTTGCGTCCTACGCGAAAACTCGATCACTTCGTGTACTCCAAAATACGTTTATGCGGTCTACGGGCGCGTCCAAGTGCCAAGTCCGACAGACTGCTAGCAACTAAGCCTCGGCAGGAGTCTAACATTGTCAATGCCCGTCCGGCCCGGGCTGACCGCCATGCGGATTACGGTGACAGGGATTATGGCGACAGGATACTAAACGCATAAATTATGGGCAGACGGCAGAGTTTTGGTATTTACTATCCCGTCACCGTAATTCACATGATCTGGACGTTGTAACTATTTTTAAGTTACACTTTTGGTCTTATTGGTTGGCTATGTATGTCTAAACATCTGAAAGCATTGGAGAAGCTGTGCGCAAGACCACCACCAGCAAGCTTCAAGTGGTCGGAAATCAAGGGCATTCTTGAGTCCTTTGGTTACAAAATGCTCAAAAACAACGGGTCTCGACGGAAGTTTTACCACCGCGATAAAGACCTGCTCATCAATTGCCATGAGCCGCACCCATCGTCAAACGTTGACAAAGGCTGCATTGTTGATGTTGTCGAACACCTACGAGCCAACGGCTTCATAGAGAAATAAAGTGGACGTCCTAAAATACAAAGGTTACGAAGGCACCGCAGAATTATGCATGTCGCGTGGCGTTTGCCGTGGCAAACTTCTGTTTATCAAAGATTTGGTTACGTACGAATCTGATACCCCTGCTCAGCTTCAGCCGGAATTTGAGGCGGCTGTTGATGATTACTTGGATACATGTGCCGCTTTAAATCGAGAGCCGGCGAAACCTTTTCGAGGTTTGTTCAACGTACGGATTTCCCCGGAACTTCACCGTTCAGCTGCACTACGTGCGGCTGAAGAAGGAATCGCGTTGAATGATGTCGTGGTAAAAGCTTTAGATGCATTTCTGTGTATATCTTCAGAAGTGAATCATCACCTTCATCTAACGATTGCAAGAAATGAAGGAGAGTTGAAGCCATTTACTTCCGTGGCCTCGGAAAAGCCAAAATGGAAGGTCGCTTATGTCCACTAAAAAAGAACCTGTAAATGTTGCTGGAACTTCTCCTGAGGAGTCAATGACATTAAAGGAGTTAGCTGTGTTGTTGATCAAACATTATGGGTATCATGAAGGATTATTCGATATTTCTGTTCAATTCCAGCTTGGAACTGGGGCTATTGGTCCAGGTGAAGACAATCTTCTGCCTGGAGTCATGATTGGATTTTCGGGGATTGGCCTAAAGAAGGTTTCTAAAATCGGGTCAAACACATTGAATGCCGCAGAGATCAATCCTGCGAAAGAACTTAGGCAACCTGCCAAGCCTCGTTCGAAGCGTGCTGTTAAGTCCAAAGGTTGACGCCCAACGAATAAGGATAGGTCGCGCGTAGCCGCGACCTGATCCCGTGTTGAACAAGCCCGGATCGAGTGACACGTAGACCTCTATAAAGGGGAAAGCTTTTCAGGCGCGGCAGGACAAAAGCGCCGAAAGCGACGCAACGATTATCGCCAGACGAGCGCCGCCGTGCCCCGCGTGGAGCAGGTTTAACTCAGTACCGTTCATCGCACCTCAACTCCTCCTGCACAGACAGTGGCCGGCGCACGCACCGGACCGGCGGACCTCGCAGCCTGCGAGCCATCCGCATTCCCGGATTTACGGATCAGGCCGCAGTCGAGGCGTGATCCGGACAATGGCCATCGGCGTGTGGCACACGGGACAACACACCGGCGGTCGGGCGCGTGGCGCCGGGTTATCTATCCAC
>CAJDWY010000006.1_pt1 | contig 24527 bp, 19 predicted proteins | sample 7391751 | NCBI WGS metagenome assembly CAJDWY01 (sample SAMEA7055745, study PRJEB34461) | soil metagenome | biome: terrestrial ecosystem; feature: Peninsula; material: soil | place: Antarctica | collected 2016
CACCAAGGTGACAATGACAGCTGTGGAGTTGAAATCGTTAACATCACCACAGCCCATTTCGTGCATCTTCTTCAAACAGTTACACTCATAATGCTCAATGACGTTGGGACAGGCCTGGCTACGGTCATATCCCGCAGCGCTTCGCCCAAGCGGTCAACGATTGAGTATTGAGAGTCACGATCATTCTCCAAGAATGACCGCTTAGGCGCATCTGTCGTTGAAATCACGCTGCCTCCTCCAGGCTCATGTGTCATTGGAAGAGGCTGGGAGCCCGAACCACCGCCTTGCTGTGTTAAAATACTGGGATCAAAACCCCGCGCGTCTGAATACGCAATAACGCCGCAACCACCGCATCCGTAGCGGTCCCAAGAACACGCGCATGCCCGATTTCGCCAAAGAGCTGTTGACCGTCAATCTGCAGGACGAGATGCAGCGCTCGTACCTCGATTACGCCATGAGCGTGATCGTCGGCCGCGCGCTGCCCGATGCCCGCGATGGCCTCAAACCGGTGCACCGTCGTTCGCTGTTCGCGATGAACGAACAGGGCAACGTCTACAACAAGCCGTTCCGCAAGTCGGCGCGCATCGTCGGCGACGTCATGGGCAAGTACCACCCGCACGGCGACAGCGCCATCTACGACACCATCGTGCGCATGGCGCAGCCGTTTTCACTGCGCTATCTGCTGGTCGATGGGCAGGGCAACTTCGGCTCGGTCGACGGCGACGCCGCCGCCGCCATGCGTTACACCGAAGTGCGCATGACCCGGCTGGCCGGCGAGCTGTTGTCGGATATCGACAAGGACACCGTCGATTTCACCGACAACTACGACGGTTCCGAGCGCGAGCCGTCGGTGCTGCCGACGCGCTTCCCCAATCTGCTGGTCAACGGCAGTGCCGGCATCGCCGTCGGCATGGCCACCAATATCCCGCCGCATAACCTGTCGGAGGTGATCGGCGGCTGTGTGGCGCTGATCGACAATCCGGACCTGGATCTGACCGGACTGATGCGACTGATTCCGGCGCCGGACTTCCCCACCGCCGGCTTGATCCTCGACGCGCACGGACTGGTGGATGCCTACGCCAATGGCCGCGGCCGTATCGTGTTGCGCGCCCGCACTCATTTTGAAGCCTTCGAGAAAGGCGGCGAACGCCAGGCCATCGTCATCACCGAGTTGCCCTATCAGGTCAACAAGGCGCGGTTGCAGGAGCGCATGGCCGAACTGGTCAAAGAAAAGAAGATCGAGGGCATTACCGAGATTCGCGACGAGTCCGACAAGGACGGCATGCGGCTGGTCATTGAGCTGCGGCGCGGCGAAAACGGCGACGTGGTGCTCAATAATCTGTATCAGGGCACCCAGTTGCAGACGGTGTTCGGCATCAACATCGTGGCACTGGACGACGGCCAGCCGAAGACCCTGGGCCTGAAGGCGCTGCTGCAGATCTTCCTGCGTCACCGCCGCGAAGTGGTGACCCGGCGCACCCGCTTCCTGCTGCGCAAGGCGCGCGACCGCGCCCACGTGCTGGAAGGACTGGCGGTGGCGCTGGCCAACCTCGATCCGGTGATCTGGCTGATCCGCAACGCCCCCAGTTCGGCTGAGGCCAGGGCCGGTCTGTGTGCGCGTTTGTGGGCGGCGGGCGAGGTCGCTGCGATGCTTGAACGCGCCGGTGCGAATGCCTCACGGCCGCTGGATCTGTCGGCCGACTGCGGCATGGTCGAAGGCGGTTATCGTTTATCCGAGACCCAGGCGCAGGCGATTCTGGATTTGCGTCTGCATCGTCTGACCGGGTTGGAACAGGAAAAAATTCACGGCGAGTACCGCGACATACTCGAAGCCATCGCCGGTTACCTGGAGATCCTGGGTTCTGACCCACGACTGATGGAGATCATTCGCGGCGAGTTGCTGGAGATCAGAGAACAGTTCGGCGACGCCCGCCGTACCGAGATCACCGACTTTGCGCTCAACATGAACCGCGAGGATCTGATCCCGCCGCAGGAGATGGTCGTAACGCTGTCGCGTCAGGGCTATGTCAAGGCGCAGCCGCTGTCGGAATACCAGGTGCAGCGTCGTGGCGGTCGCGGCCGCACCGCTGCCGGCACCAAGAATGACGATTACGTCTGTTCCCTGTGGGCGGCGCATTCGCACGACACCTTGCTGTGTTTCTCCAGCCGTGGTCGCGGCTACTGGCTGCGGGTGTTCGAGTTGCCTGCCGGCGGGCATGGTGGCTCGCGCGGCAAGCCGTTCGTCAACCTGCTACCGCTGCAGGAGGGTGAGCGCATCACCGCAGCGCTGCCGGTGAAAGATTTCAAGACCGGCCAGTACGTGTTCATGGCAACCCGTCGCGGTACTGTGAAGAAGACGCCGCTGGAGGATTTCTCGCGGCCGCGCAGCGCCGGCATCATCGCCGTAGATCTGCGGGCCGACGACGAACTGGTGGGCGTGGCGCTGACTTCGGGCGAAGATGAAGTGTTGCTGTTCTCCGACTCCGGTCGCGTGATCCGCTTCAAGGAAGCCAACGTGCGTTCGATGGGACGCGGCGCCACCGGCGTGCGCGGCATGCGTCTGGTCGGCACGGGCCCGACGGTGGACGAAGCCGACGGCGATGCGGATACCGACGATGCCGAGGACCATGCCGACGAGGCCATCATCGACACGCAGGGCGCGCATGTGATCGCCCTGATTGTTGCCAGAGGGGCGGATATCGCGACCATCTCGGAATACGGTTACGGCAAACGCACCTTGATCGACCATTTCCCGCTGCGCGGCCGCGGCGGGCAGGGCGTGATTGCTCAGGCGTTGTCAGCCCAGACCGGTCGCCTGATCGGCGCCACGGAAGTGGGCGACGAACATCAGATCATGCTGATTTCGGATGCCGGCCACCTGATACGGATCGCAGCGAACGAGGTCAAATTGCTGAACCGTAATACCAAGGGTGTGCGTCTGGTCCGGCCGAACGAGGGTGATCATCTGGTCGGCCTCGATCGCATCGTGCCCGAAGATGAGTCTGTCGAAACAGACGCTGCTGACGGCGCTGTCGGTGCGGACGAGACAAATGGCGATACTGCGGGCGATAACGCAGGCGAGGGCGAGCCCTCGACCTGAGCACTCGACGCTGCGTGCAATTCAACCTGTGCCACTCGATCGATAACGGATGATCAGATGAGTCGAATCTTCAATTTCAACGCCGGCCCCGCCGCTCTGCCGCAGTCTGTGCTCGAACAGGTGCGGGACGAACTGCTCGACTGGCATGGCAGCGGCATGTCGGTGATGGAGATGAGTCACCGCGCGCAACCCTACCTGTCGATTGCGGCCGAAGCCGAGGCCGATCTGCGCACGCTGTTGAGGGTGCCGGACCACTATAAGGTGCTGTTCCTGCAGGGTGGGGCCACCGCCCAGTTCGCGGTCGTGCCGATGAACCTGCTGCGCGACAAACCTAGTGCGGACTACGTTGTCACCGGCGCCTGGAGCAAGAAAGCGATCAAGGAGGCGGGCAAGTACGGCAAGGCCAACACCGCGGCCAAGCCTGAAGGTATGGCATTCACCCATATCCCGGCGCGGGAGTCGTGGAAACTCGACTCGCAGGCGGCTTACGTGCACTACACGCCCAACGAGACCATCGAGGGCGTGGAATTCCAGTGGACGCCGGATGTCGGCCAGGTGCCGCTAGTGGCCGATTTTTCTTCGAGTTTCTTGTCGCGTCCGATCGATGTGTCCAAATTCGGTCTGATCTACGCCGGTGCGCAGAAGAATGCCGGCCCGGCGGGCCTGACCATGGTCATCGTGCGTGAGGATTTGATCGGTCAGCCGCACCCGGCGCTACCTTCGATATTTAATTACAAGTCCGTCGCCGATAGCAGTTCGATGCTGAACACGCCGCCGACGTTCTCCTGGTACGTCTCCGGCCTGGTGTTCAAATGGTTGCTGGCGCAGGGCGGGCTGGCCGGCATGGGCGAGATCAACCGGCGCAAGAGCGCGCGCTTGTACGATTACATCGACAGCGAGCCGTTCTATACCAATCCGGTGACAAAAACCGATCGCTCGCGCATGAACGTGGTGTTCACGCTGCCCGATGCGGATCAGGACAAGCCTTTCCTCGACGGTGCCAAGAGCGCCGGTTTCGCGGGCCTCAAGGGCCATCGCTCGGTCGGCGGCATGCGCGCCAGCATCTACAACGCCACGTCGGAAGCGGCGGTGGCAGCGCTGGTCGAGTACATGCGGGAATTCGTCCGCAGCCGCGGATAGGGCCACCGCCGATGTTCAAGATTCGCACGCTCAACAATATCTCGCCGATCGGTCTGCAGCGCCTGCCGGCGGCCGATTACAGCGTCGGTGACGACATCGCCGAGCCGGATGCCTTGCTGCTGCGTTCGGCCGATCTGCACCGGCAGGCAATTCCGACCAGCGTAAAGGTGATCGCTCGCGCCGGTGCCGGCACCAACAACATCCCGGTGTCTGCCATGAGTGCGCGCGGTGTGCCGGTGTTCAACTCACCCGGCGCCAATGCCAACGCGGTCAAGGAATTGGTGATTGCGGCGATGCTGCTCAGCGCGCGCAATCTGCTGCCGGGACTGGAGTTCGTGAAGACTCTCGAAGGCGATGATGCAGCCGCGCTGCACAAACAGGTCGAGGCCGGCAAGAAACGTTTCGTCGGTTTTGAGCTGCCGAACCGCGCGCTCGGCGTGATCGGTCTTGGCGCTATCGGTGTGCGCGTCGCCAATGCCGGCTTGGACCTGGGCATGACCGTGTATGGTTACGATCCGGCGATGACCGTGCAGAACGCTTGGCAACTCAGCGCCGGCGTGCGCCGCGCGCTGTCGGTGGAAGATTTGTTGTCGCGTGCGCAGTTCGTGTCCCTGCACGTACCGTTGCTGGATACCACCCGCAACCTGATCAACGCCGAACGGCTGGCGCTGTTGCGCAAGGATGCGGTGTTGCTGAATTTTGCCCGTCCTGAAATCGTCGATGAGACGGCGGTTTTGAACGCGCTGGATACCGATACCCTGCGCGGCTACGCCTGCGATTTCCCCACCGCAGGGATCAAATCGCATCCGCGGGTGATTGCCACGCCGCATCTGGGCGCGTCCACCGGTGAGGCCGAGGACAACTGCGCGGCGATGGTGGCCGATCAATTGCGTGATTTCCTCGAAACCGGCAACGTGCGCAACTCGGTCAATTTTCCCGAAGCGGTGATGCCGCTGCAGGCGGGCACGCGGCGTCTGAGCATCGTCAACGCCAACGTCCCGAACATGGTCGGCCAGATCACCACCGCGCTGGCGCAGCGTCAGATCAATATCACCGACATGCTCAACAAGTCGCGTGGCGACATCGCCTACACCTTGGTGGATATCGACAGTGCGTTGCCGCCGACACTGCTGGCGGAGATCGCCGCCATTCCCGGCGTGCTGGCCACACGCGCGCTTATCGGCGTGACCCCGTCGTGACCGATAGCGATCCCCGTCAGGCGTTGGGCACTGCCCGTGCGCGTATCGACGCGCTGGATGCCGAGTTGCAAAAACTGATCTCGCAACGCGCCGGCATCGCCGAAGAAGTCCGCAAAATCAAGGAAAAAAGCGGGGCCGGTGGAGATCACTACCGCCCTTCGCGTGAAGTCGAGGTGCTGCAGCGCGCGATGCAGCGCAACCGCGAGCTCGGCGGCCCGCTGCCGGACGCCGTAGTGGCGCGGCTGATGCGCGAGATCATGTCGGCCTGTCTGGCGCTGGAATCACCGCTGACAGTAGCCTATCTCGGCCCCGAGGGGACCTACACCCAGGCCGCGGTGTACAAGCATTTCGGTCACGCCGTGGAGGCACGGCCGCAGACCACCACCGACGAAATCTTCCGCGAAGTAGAGTCTGGCGCCACCGCTTATGGCGTGGTGCCGGTGGAGAATTCCACCGAAGGCGTGATCAGCCACACGCTGGATCGGTTGGCTTACACCACGCTCAACATCTGCGGTGAAGTCTGGCTGCCGGTACATCACCAGTTGCTGTCGCTGCAGCCGCAGTTGCAGGATATCGAGGTGGTCTACTCGCACGCGCAATCGTTCGCGCAATGCCGCGCCTGGCTGGATGTTCATCTGCCGAAGGCTCAGCGCGAAGCCTTGTCCAGCAATGGGGTGGCGGCCCGGCGCGTATCCGAAGCCGGCGCCCAAGCCCGCAGTGCGGCCATCGCCAGCCAGGCCGCAGGCGAGTTGTACGGGTTGCCGGTGTTGGCCAGCAACATCGAGGACGATCCCAACAACACCACGCGGTTTTTGATCATCGGCCGCAAGGTGTCCGAGCCCACCGGTCGCGACAAGACCTCCCTGGTGCTGCAGCTGCAACAGAATCGGCCGGGCGCCTTGTTCCATTTGCTCAAGCCGTTTGCGGACCAGAACGTCGACATGCTGCGCATCGAGTCGCGGCCGTCGCGACGCGGTCTGTGGGACTACAATTTCTTCATCGATCTGGACGGCCATCAGGACGATGAAACCCTGCGCCAGGTGCTGGATCAGGTGCGTCCGCAGGCCGCGTTCTTCAAGATTCTCGGGTCTTATCCCAAGGCGGTCGTGTGATGTCAGCAACTGATCATTCGCCACTGTTCGAGCGTGCGGCACCGGGCGTGCGAGGTCTGCACCCGTATGAGCCTGGCATGCCGATCGACGAATTGCAGCGGCGTCTGGGCGTGGCCGACGTCATCAAGCTGGCCTCGAATGAAAACCCGCTGGGTCCCGGCGACAAAGTCCGGACGGCACTGGCCGAGTCCATCACCCAGGGAGATCTGGGCTTGTATCCCGATGGCGGCGGTTTCCGGCTGAAACAACGCATCAGCCGCTTTCACGATATCGAGCCCGAGCGCATCACTCTCGGCAACGGCTCCAACGACATTCTCGAATTCGCCGCGCGGGTGTTTCTGAACTCGGGTCGCGCAGCGATGTTTTCGGCGTATGCCTTCGCGGTGTATCCGATTGTCACTCAGGCGCAGGGCGCGCGCGCCATCGTGGTGCCGGCGCGGCCACCTGGCGACGCCATGCCCTACGGTCATGATCTCGAGGCATTCGCCGAGGCGCTGGATGACGAAGTGGCGCTGGTGTTCATCGCCAATCCCAACAATCCTACTGGCACCTGGTTGACGCCGGACAGCATCGAAGCGTTTCTGGAGCGCGTGCCGCGCCGCACGCTGGTGGTGCTGGACGAGGCCTATCAGGAATACCTCGACCCGGAGCTGCGGCCCGATAGCCGCAGCCTGCTGGAGCGCTATCCCAATTTGGTCGTCACCCGCACTTTCTCGAAGACCTACGGACTGGCGTCGTTGCGCGCTGGTTATGGGCTGTCGTCACCCGAGATCGCCGATCTGCTCAACCGCGTGCGCCAGCCGTTCAACGTGAACAGCCTCGCGCTGCTGGCGGCAGAGGCGGCGCTGGACGACCAGGCCCATGTGAATCGTTCGGTGACGCTCAACGCCGCACAAATGCTGAGGTTACGAACAGAATTGGCGGCGATGAAGTTGACGGTGCTGCCGTCGCAAGCCAATTTCCTAACCATCGGTTTCGGCCGCGACAGCGCGCCGATTCATCAGGGTTTGCTGGAGCGTGGTCTTATCGTGCGGCCGATGGGTTCGTACGGTTTGCCGCAATTTCTGCGCGTCACCGTCGGCACCGAAGCGCAGAACACCCGTTTCCTCGACGCCTTGAAGGCGGTTCTGGCGCAGTGATGGAGCGGCCGGCCGAAAGGCGGATCACGCAACATCTGGCCGTCATCGGTCTTGGTCTGATCGGCGGTTCATTGGCGCGTGCGCTGCGCGCGGCCGACGCGGTAGGGCACATCAGCGGTTATGACATCGATCCTGAACAGCGCCGTGTTGCGCTTGAACTCGGCGTGGTCGACAGCGCGCCGGACTCGGCCATCGCAGCCGTGCAGGGCGCCGATCTGGTGGTGCTGGCGGTGCCGGTGATGGAGACCGCCGCGGCGCTGGCGGCGCTGCAGTCGGCGCTCGGCGCTGACGCGGTGATGACCGACGTCGGCAGCACCAAGTGCTCGGTGATCGAAGCGGTTGCCGCGACACTGGGCGAGGTGCCGGCGAACTACGTGCCAGGACATCCGATTGCGGGAACCGAGAAAAGTGGCGTGGCCGCGTCTTTCGATTCGCTGTTCCGTGGCCGTCGGGTGATCTTGACGCCGCATGCGCGGATGTCGCAACAGGCCGGTCAGCGGGTGCAGGCGATGTGGGAGGCAGTGGGTGCGCAGGTCGAGCACATGCCACCGGCACATCACGATGAGATTCTCGCCGCCACCAGTCACCTGCCGCATGTGCTGGCGTACGCGCTGGTCGACATGCTGGCGCAGATGGAATCCGAGCAGGAACTGTTCGCCTATGCCGCCGGCGGTTTCCGCGATTTCACCCGCATCACCAGCAGCAGCCCGAAGATGTGGCTGGACATCACGCGTGCCAACCGCGCCGCGTTGGTGCCCTTGATCGATAATTACGTCGATGCCCTGAATCACCTGCGCGACGCGATCCGCGACGATGACCAACAGCAGGTATTAAAAGTTTTCACGCATGCGCGCGACGCCCGCGAGCAGTATCTGGAACGCGTGGAACAATCGTTATCGTCGCGGCCGACGACAACTTCATGAGCGGATCGAGTTTGCGCTATCGCGTGCAGCCCGGCGGTCGGCTGCGGGGCCGTCTGCGGGTGCCCGGCGACAAATCGATTTCGCATCGCGCGGTGATGTTCGGCGCGCTGGCGCAAGGCATCACCACGGTGGACGGCTTCCTCACCGGCCAGGATTGCCTCAGCACCATGCAGGCATTTCAGTCGATGGGGGTGCGTATCGAACAGCCGGCGGCGACTTCCCTGCGTATTCACGGCGTCGGCCTGCACGGCTTGCAGGCCCCGGCTGCGGCCTTGGATCTGGGCAATTCCGGTACCTCGATGCGACTGATGGCGGGGCTGCTGGCCGGCCAGCGTTTCGACACCACCATGGTCGGTGACGTGTCATTGTCGAAGCGGCCGATGCGGCGCATCGTCGATCCGCTGCGCAGCATGGGCGCACGGATCGATACCGCGGAAAACGGCACGGCGCCGCTGCATGTCCACGGCGGTACGGCGCTACACGGTATCGACTACCGCTCGCCGGTGGCCAGTGCGCAGATCAAGTCGAGTCTGCTATTGGCCGGCCTGTATGCGCAAGGCGTGACTCGCGTCACTGAGTCGGGCGCGTCGCGCGATCACACCGAGCGCATGCTGCAGGCGTTCGGCGTCACGGTCGAATGTGCGCCGGGCGTTGCCGCGGTGCAGGGCGGGCAGCGACTGTGTGCCAGCCCGATTGCAGTGCCGGCGGATATTTCTTCGGCAGCGTTCTTCATGGTCGGCGCTGCCATCCAACCGGGCAGTGAACTGCTGCTGGAAGCGGTCGGCGTCAACCCCACCCGCAACGGCGTGATCGAGATTCTGCGGCGCATGGGCGCGGACATCGAACTGCTGGATTCGCGTTTGCTGGGCGGCGAGCCGATCGCCGACATCCGCGTGCGCGGCGGCGCGCTGCACGGCATCGACATCGACCACGAACTGGTGACGCTGGCGATCGACGAAATGCCGGTGGTGTTCGTTGCCGCGGCCTGCGCCGAAGGCGAGACCGTGGTGCGCGATGCCGCCGAACTGCGGGTCAAGGAGAGTGATCGCATCCAGACCATGTGCGACGGCTTGCAGAATCTGGGGATCGATGCCGAGCCGACTGCGGACGGCGCCTGTATTCGCGGCGGTCGGTTCGAACCGGGCAAAATCGATTCCTTGGGCGATCACCGTATCGCCATGTCTTTCGCCATCGCCGCGCTGCGCGCCAGCGGCCCGATCGAAATTCTCGATTGCGCCAACGTCAACACCTCGTTCCCAGGATTTGTATCTTTGGCGCGCTTGGCGGGATTGTCCATCGAAGAAGTTCACGCAGCGGACGTTTATACAGTCTGAGAACTCACGCTTTGACAATTCCCGATTCCCGACTCCCGATTCCCGTCACCAGCGGCTTGCCGCCGGTGATCACCGTCGACGGTCCCAGTGGTGTCGGCAAGGGCACAGCGACACGTTGGCTGGCGCAGCGGCTGGGTTGGCATCGGCTGGACAGCGGCGCGTTGTACCGTCTTGCAGCGATTGCTGCGGACAATGCCGGCGTCTCCAACGACGATGTCCAATCCATCGCAGCGCTGTGTCGACGGCTCGATGTCGAATTCAATGAGGACGGCGGGAAGGAGCGCGTACGCTTAAATGGCGAGGATGTCACCGCCCAGCTGCGGCAGGAATCGGTAGGCGGGCGGGCCTCGATAATCTCGGCCCATCTTGACGTGCGGCAGGCGTTGTTGACGCGGCAGCAGCAGTGCCGGCGTGCTCCGGGGCTGGTGGCCGACGGTCGTGACATGGGCACAGTGGTGTTCACCGATGCCGGGTTGAAAATTTTCCTCGATGCCAGTGCCGAGGAACGGGCGCGACGACGCTGGTCACAGTTGAGCGCCTCCGGTGTGAATGCTAAACTCGCTGACCTTCACGCGAATGTTTGTGCGCGTGATGAACGCGACCGCACTCGCACGACAGCGCCACTGCGCCCCCGGCTTTCCGCCGCTGAGGTTGAAGGCCGGATCGAAGATTTACTGCTGCAAAGCGGTTTTGGCCGATGAAGCCGGCACCGCTGGTGTCTCAAAGCAGGACCGCCTGCTACTGTGTCAATACCGCCCTGCCTTTCCACTTGCACCGGTCGGCGTTGCGGACCACCCACCAACCTTAGAGTGTGCTGAATGAGTGAAAGTTTCGCTGAAATGTTTGAGCAGAGTCTGGCCAACGGTCAGTCGATGCAGCCGGGCACGATTGTCCACGCGACCGTGCTGGAAGTCAAAAGCGACGTCGTCATCGTCGACGCGGGTCTCAAGTCTGAAGGCGTGATCCCGATCGGCGAGTTTCTCCCCGAAGGAGGGGGCGAACTGACCGTCGCGGTCGGCGACGATGTCGAAGTGGCTCTGGAAACCGTCGAGGACGGTTTCGGCGAAACCAGATTCAGCAAGGAAAAAGCCGAGCGGATCCGCACTTGGGATCACTTGACCAAGGCGTTCGAGGGCAAGGAAACCGTGATCGGTTCGATCACTGGCAAGGTCAAGGGTGGTTTCACCGTCGACATCGGCAACGTTCGCGCGTTTCTGCCGGGGTCGCTGGTCGATATTCGCCCGGTGCGCGATACCGCCTATCTGGAAGGCAAACCGCTCGAATTCAAGGTCATCAAGCTTGACCGTCTGCGTAACAACGTCGTCGTCAGCCGCCGCGAAGTGCTCGAGGCCGAGTACAGCGCCGAGCGCGACGCGCTGCTGGAGAAGCTGCAGGAAGGCGCAATCCTCGCTGGCGTGGTCAAGAATCTGGTCGAGTACGGCGCGTTTGTCGACCTCGGTGGCATCGACGGTCTGCTGCATATCACCGACATGACCTGGAAGCGCATCAAGGACCCTTCCGAGGCGGTCGAAGTTGGCCAGGAAATCGAAGTCAAGGTGCTCAAGTATGATCGCGAACGGCGTCGCGTCAGCCTCGGGCTCAAGCAACTGGGTGCCGACCCTTGGGTCGACATTGCCCGCCGCTATCCCGAGAAGACCCGCCTGTTCGGCAAGGTCACCAACATCACCGATTACGGCGCTTTCGTCGAAATCGAGCCCGGCGTCGAGGGCTTGGTGCATGTCTCCGAGATGGACTGGACCAACAAGAACGTCAACCCCGGCAAACTGGTGCAGTTAGGCGACGAGGTCGAGGTGATGATTCTCGACATTGACGAGGAGCGCCGCCGCATCTCGTTGGGCATGAAGCAGTGTCAACCCAATCCCTGGGAAGAGTTTGCGCAAAACTACCAGAAGGGCGACCGCGTCAAGGGCAGCATCAAGTCGATCACCGACTTCGGTATCTTCATCGGTTTAGACGGTGGCATCGACGGTCTGGTGCACCTGTCCGACCTGGACTGGAGCGATGCCGGTGAGCAGGCGGTGCACCGCTACTCCAAGGGTCAGGAAATCGAGGCCGTGGTGATGTCGATCGACGCGGTGCGCGAGCGTATTTCGCTGGGCGTCAAACAGATGGAGCAGGACCCGCTGACCCAGTTCCTGGCCGACAACGCCAAGGGCGACATGGTCAAGGGCAAGGTCAGGGAGGTCGACGTGCGCGGCGCGCAGATCGAGCTGGCGGGCGGCGTCGAGGGTTATATCAAGGCCAACGACCTGGCGCGCGAGCGCGTCGAAGACGCCACCAAACTGCTGTCGGTGGGCGACGAGCTGGAATCCCGGTTCATCGGCGTTGACCGCAAGAACCGCATAATCACTCTGTCGGTACGCGCCAAGGAAATTCAGGAAGAGGAAGAGGCCGTGGCCGAATACTCGCGCACCTCGGCGGTATCCGGAAAAACCAGCCTGGGCGACCTGCTGAAGGAACAGATCGGTGGGCAGGATTCCGACGATTGATCTATCTGTTCGATTCGTATAGAGAAATACGGAAGGCCGCGGTTGCGCGGCCTTTTGTTTTTCTCTATCGTAAATGCCCCATGGGTGACGAGAACGATCATGACCAAATCACAGTTGATTGAAGCGCTGGCACAAAAACAGACCCATCTGATGCAGAAGGATGTCGAACTGGCGGTGAAGCTGGTGTTGGACCAGATCAGCGCCGCGCTAGCGCGACAGGACCGCGTTGAAATCCGTGGATTCGGCAGTTTTTCCCTGCATCATCGACCCGCTCGACTGGCGCGCAATCCCAAGACCGGCGAGTCGGTTCACACGCCGGCCAAATACGTACCCCATTTCAAGCCGGGCAAGGAAATGCGTGACCGGGTCAATGCCAGCGCAGGATTTTGAAATGTCGATGCTGAGGAATCTGGGCGTATTACTGCTGGTTGTAGTCTTCTGTTGGGGGGCGTCGATCAGTTACTTCAATGCAAATCTGGTCAGCTTCAATTACCTGGTCGGTACCGTGCAGACGCGTCTGGTGCTGCTGCTGCTGATGGCGTTCGCACTGGGAGTGATCATCGCCGTTTTGTTGTGCGGCGCGCGTATGCTCGGCCAACGCCGTGAGATAGGCCGGCTGCGCAAGCAACTGCGCGGATCTGAAACCGAACTTAAAAATCTGCGTAATCTGTCGTTGAGGAGTGCCTGACGACGCATGTTCAGCCCTGATTCGTTGTCCTGGCTGCTGCTGCCGCTGGGCATCGTGTTGGGGTGGGTGTTGGCAACGCGAATACATGCAGAAGCAGGTTCGCAACCGACGCACGACAGCGAGTCGACGGTTGATGTTGCCTTGGATGCAATGTCGGACGACGCCATCACCGCGATCGGTCGGGCGGCGGATGCGAACCCGGCACTTGCCGAGTTGCAACTTACGCTGGGCGCATTGTTCCGCCGGCGTGGCGAAGTGGATCGTGCAATTGCGGTCCATGAACGGCTGCACGCCAATACGGCGCTGTCGAACGCGACACGCGACGACGCCCTGTATGAACTGGCGCAGGACTATCTGAAAGCGGGGTTGATGGACCGTGCGGAAGCCCTGCTGCATGAGTTGATCAATCGCACCACACACGCGGAGCGGGGGCTGGAACTGCTACTGTCGACCCACGAGCAGACACGCGATTGGCAGCAGGCGATCGATGTCGCCAGCCAACTACAGGGCATCAAGGCCCGTGATTTCAGCAACCGGTTGGCGCATTACCACTGCGAATTGGCGGAACAGGTACTGGATGACGATCCCGTAGAAGCCCGGCGTCTGGCACGGCGCGCGCTGTACCTTTGTCCGGCCTCCGTACGAGCCAGCCTGTTGCTCGGAGCGATCGCCGAGAAACTGCAAGACCCCATCGCCGCATTGAATGCCTACCGCCGGGTGCCGGAGCAGGATGCCCGCTTCCTGCCGGAAGTCATCGCCTCGTTGGAGCGGTGCAGCAACGTCATCCACCAACCAGAGATGTTTGTTGAATTTATCGAGGAGGCCGAGCAACGGCTGCCCCAAGCCGGGTGCGTGGTACTGGCGCGCGCGCGACTGATCGGACAGGATCAGGGAGACGTGATGTCGTATCTGGCGGCGCGTCTGGCTCAGCATCCGCACTGGCCCGGTTTGCTAGCCTGGATCGATGCTCAAAGCATCGCAAAAACGCCAGCGGCTGCCGGATTGGGCGCGCTGCGCGATGCATTGCGCAAACGGCTGGATTCGAGGCCGGGATATCGCTGTACGCACTGCGGTCTGACGCCCGGCATGCTGTTCTGGCAATGCCCCAGCTGCAAACAATGGGACAGTGTCGTCCCCGACGAGGATCGCCTTTAGCCGGTCAACCGCGGTCCTGTTGATGTGCACGCAGTGCCCGCGGCGGGATGCTTGCGATCAGTTCCTGACGCTTGGCACGGAGACGGGCGCGGGCGTCGGGGCTGATGCTGGCAAAACTCAGCCCCGCATTGATCTGGTCTAGGGCCCCGATTTTGTCGCCGCGTATGGACAGGTAATTCGCCATTTGATACGCCGCCTCAGCGGTGTCGCCGACTGCGCGTGCAGCGCGGGCCAGCAAGCGATACGTGTCCGGATTGGTGATATAGGACTGGGTGTGCGAGAGCAGAATCTCGCGGGCCCGTTGGGGTTGGCCACTTTGGATCAACGCGTCTGCACTCTGCAGGATGGCGGGCGCGTAGGCTGGATTGTCCGCCAGCACTTGCCGATTGACCTGCAGGGCCTGTTGGGTCTGCCTGGCCGAAAGCAACAGCTGAGCCTGTAACAACTCGACGTTGCGTTGTTTCGGATATCGCTTGAGCAACGGTTGCAATGCGGTCAGCGCTTTTTGGTTTTCACTCAACTGCTGCAATGCCATGGCATAGCCATAGCGATTGCCCGGCGTGTCGTGCCCAGCCTCCAGCACGCTGGCGAAATAGGATACGGCGTCGTTGGGCAGATCGGTTTCCAGCACCCGTCCGCGAGCCTGCATCAAATCGAACTCGACGGAGTAGGGGGGGCGTTTTGTTGGATATTGTGCAGCGCGTTCGGTGGCTTCGGCGATGCGGGTCGTGTTGACCGGGTGATCCAGCAGCAGTTGCGGAACGTTGCCGTAAAGACGGGTCTGCTGTTGCAGTTTGCTAAAGAAATCTGCCATTGCCATCGGATCGAAACCGGCCTTGGCCAAGGTGCGGATGCCGATTCGATCCGCCTCCATCTCATGTCCGCGGGTATAGTTGATTTCGCGTTGGGCATTGATCGACTGGCCGGCCAGAAGACCGCCGAGAACGGCGTTGGCGCTGCCACGAGCGGCGATGATGGCCGCCAGTATTGCCGCCCAGGTCGCGATGCTGTCGATGGGGCTCTGGTTGGCGCTGCGGGCGATGTGATGCTGGGTGACGTGCGCCTCTTCATGCGCCATGACGGCCGCCAGTTCGCTCTCGCTTGCCGCGGCGACGATGGTGCCGACATTGATGCCGATACTGGCGCCGGGCAGGGCAAAAGCGTTGATGTCGTTGTCGGCAATCGGATAGAAGTGGAAATCAGGTGGATTCGGGCTGCCGTAATGGGCCAGACGCCAGCCGATGGCGTTTAAAAACGTGGCCAGCTGCGGATCGTTGACGATGTAGTTGGCCTGATACATCTGGCCCACGATCTGCTTGCCCAGACGCATTCCTGCCTTGGGAGACAAGGCCGCATCTGCCGGTTCGCCAAGGTCTGGCAGGTTCAGGTCCAGTGGTGCCTGGGCCTGGGCTGTGCCGAACATCAGGGCGGCAACGAGGAGAGTAACGATTGAGGATTTCATCGACACAGCAGGCGGAGACATCTCCATCGAAAGTGTACGCTTAGACTGGTAGGGACGTCATTGGGTTCAGCGGTCCGCTATCGCCTGCCTGGCGTAACGAAGTGTTAAAATCGCGACTTGTGCGGACAGGATTCTGTGCATGACCTGGGTGGACGATGTGATCTATGCGGTGCTGGTGATTTCGGTCATCATGGGTGCGCTGCGCGGCTTCACCCGTGAAACCTTCAGTCTGGTGACCTGGATCGTGTCGTTCTGGCTGGCGTGGCGCTTCGGCGCCCGCGTTGGATCGATGTTTGGCGTACATCTCGCCAATCCTGGCTTGCGTTTGTATCTCGGCTACGCCGCGGTTTTTATCGTCGTCTTGCTGGTCGGCGCGGTGGTCTCGGCGATTCTGGTGCGATTGGTGCGTTCCAGCCCGCTGGCCGGCCCCGACCGTAGCCTCGGTGCCGGACTGGGTTTGCTTCGCGGCCTGTTGTTGGTGATCGCCGGGATCATGCTGGCGGCGGTCAATGGCGAACGCAACAGTACCTGGTGGCAGCAATCGCTGATCGTGCCGCGACTGGCGCCGGTGGCCCAAGATCTGCGTACGCTGGTGCCGGACCGTTGGCTCAAACCCTTGTCGGTGCGGGACGTGCCCCCATCTTCTGTATCCCAAACGGAAAGTTGATCATGTGTGGAATCGTTGGCATCGTCGCGAAGAATGCGGTCAATCAGGATTTGTATGACGCGCTGACCATGTTGCAGCATCGCGGCCAGGATGCGGCGGGCATCATGACCAACGAAGGGGAGCGGCTCTATCTGCACAAGGACCGGGGCCTGGTGCGCGACGTGTTCATCAAGGACGAGCACATGATCGCACTGCGCGGCAACATGGGGATCGGCCATGTGCGCTACCCCACCGCGGGCGGCTCGGCGATGGCCGAAACGCAACCGCTGTACACCAATACGCCTTATGGCTTGTCGCTGGTGCACAACGGCAACCTCACCAATGCCGACGAACTCCGGCAGGTACTGTTCGCCGAGGACCACCGACATATCAACACGGATTCGGATTCCGACGTGTTGCTCAACGTCCTCGCCCACGAGTTGATGCTGTGCGAATCTCCCCGGCTGACACCCGACGATGTGTTCGCCTCCGTCAGTGCCATGCACCGTCGTGTCAGTGGCGCCTATGCTTGCGTGGCGATGATCGCCGGTTACGGCATCGTGGGTTTTCGCGATCCCTACGGTATCCGCCCGGTGATCTACGGCCGCCGCATGGGGCCGCACGGCATCGATTACATGATCGCCTCGGAATCGGTAGCGCTGGATGCACTGGGCTTTGAAGTCATCGCCGACATCGCGCCCGGCGAAGCGGTCTATGTCACGGCAGATGGCCGTATCCACGTGCGCCAGTGCGCAGTCAATCCGACCTATTCGCCGTGCATTTTCGAACACGTCTATCTGGCGCGGCCGGATTCGGTGATCGACGATATCTACGTCTACAAGGCGCGCCTGCGCATGGGCGAAAAACTGGCCGAAAAGATCCAGCGCGAGTGGCCCGACCACGATATCGACGTGGTGATCCCGATCCCCGACACCAGCCGCGTTGCCGGTGGCGAACTGGCCAACCGGCTGGGCGTTAAATACCGCGAAGGTTTTATCAAGAACCGTTACATCGGCCGCACTTTCATCATGCCGGGCCAGGCGCAACGCGAAAAATCGGTGCGTCAGAAACTCAACCCGATTGATCTGGAATTCAGCGGCAAGAACGTGTTGCTGGTGGACGACTCCATCGTCCGCGGCACCACCAGCCGCGAAATCATCGAGATGGCGCGCGAAGCCGGCGCTCGCAAGGTCTACTTCGCCTCGGCGGCGCCACCGGTGCGTTTCCCAAATGTCTATGGCATCGATATGCCGTCGTCCTCGGAACTCGTGGCGCATGGCCGCACCGTCGAGGAGTTGCAGGAACTGCTGGGTGCCGATCGGCTGATCTATCAGGATCTCGAAGATCTGATCGATGCCGTGCGCTACAAGCATTCGGTCATCCAGCGCTTCGACACCTCGATTTTCACGGGTGAGTACGTGACGCAAGATGTCAGCCACGAATACCTCAGTCAGCTCGAACTGTTCCGATCCGACGCCGCCAAGACGGCACGACGCAATCGCGCCGGCAGCAACGTCATCGAGCTCGGCAACACCGGCTGAAAGGCCTACACAGGACGCTTATGAACGCACCCGAACATCCCGGCGACAACGCCCCTGATCCGGACTGGCGCAACGCCACTCTGGGCGTGCGGGCCTATGAGCCGCGCAGCGAAGCGCGCGAGCACTCGGCGGCTATACACGTTACCTCTTCATTCATATTCAACAGCGCGGCGCAGGCGGCGGCCGTCTTTGCCGGTGAGGAAGCGGGCTACATTTACTCGCGCTTCAGCAATCCGACCGTGCGCGCTTTCGAGCAACGACTGGCGGCGATGGAAGGCGGTGATGCCTGTGTCGCTACCGCCAGCGGCATGTCGGCGATCCTGTCGATGTGCATGGCCCTCCTCAAGGCTGGCGATCACATCTTGACCTCACGAACCTTGTTCGGCTCGACCATCAGTCTGTTCAACAACATCCTTAGCCGTTTTGGCGTCGACGTCACCTACGTTGATCCCGTCGATCAGAATGCATGGCGCGCGGCGCTGCGTCCGGAGACCCGGTTGCTGTTCGTGGAAACACCCAACAATCCGCTGACGGGAATCGTCGACATTCGCGTGCTGGCCGACATTGCGCACGCTGCCGGCTGTCTGTTGGTGGTCGATAACTGCTTTCTGACTCCCATCCTGCAACAGCCGTTGAAATTGGGGGCTGATATCGTCATCCACTCGGCCACTAAATACCTGGACGGGCAGGGTCGCTGTGTTGGCGGCGCGGTGGTGGGTGATGCCGAACGCATCGGCAAGGACGTATTTGGCTTTCTGCGCACCGCCGGCCCTAGCATGAGCCCGTTCAATGCCTGGATATTTCTCAAGGGTCTTGAAACGCTGGATCTGCGTATGCGCGCGCACTGTGCGTCCGCGCAGCGGCTGGCCGAGTGGTTGCAGCAAAAGGATGCGGTTGAACGGGTGCACTACACCGGGCTGGCCAGTCACCCGCAGCATGAACTGGCCAAACGGCAGCAGGGCGGCTTTGGCGGCATCGTTTCATTTGAAGTCAAGGGCGGACGCGAAGCTGCCTGGCGCGTGATGGATGCCTGTCGGTTGCTGACCATCACGTCCAACCTCGGCGATACCCGCAGCACCATCACCCACCCGGCGAGCACTACCCACAGCCGGATTTCGGTCGAGGCACGCCAGTTGGCCGGAATCACGGACAGCCTGATCCGCGTCGCCGTTGGCCTGGAAGACACCGACGACCTGATTATCGATCTGTCGCGTGGACTGGATTCGTGAAAGACGATGATGCGGATCGATCCCGATGGACGCTGCCGAGCTGAGACTGCGCCGAGCCCTGGCTGCTACGGCGGAGTTGCCCCGGCCGGTGATCGAACCGGATCCGGAACTCCCGCAAAAGCTGATCAAGTATGTGAGCGAGAAGGCCGTTGCCCGGCTGCGGCCGGCTTCGGTGTTGGTGCCGGTGACTCATCGCCAACAGGATGCGATGGTGCTGTTGACGCTCCGCGCCGACGGCCTGCGCCAGCACGGGGGTCAGGTCAGCTTTCCCGGCGGAACACGCGACGCCGTCGACGGTAGCGCGACGGCCGCCGCACTGCGCGAGGCGTATGAAGAGATCGGTCTGGATCCTCGACAGGTCGAAACCATCGGTTATCTGGACGATTATCCGACCATCACCGGCTATCGGATCACGCCGGTGGTCGGATCTATTGGATCGGATTTTCAGCCCCGCCCTTCGCCACAAGAAGTGGCCGAGGTGTTCGAAGTACCGCTATCTGTGGTGCTCGATCCACGCTACTACCAGCGCAAGATCTTTAAAAGCAGGGGGTTTGCCGTGCCCTACCACGAACTCCAGTACCGGCAATATCGTATTTGGGGCGCTACTGCGGGGATGCTGTGGAATCTGTGCCAACGCGTCGAACGAGATGGCTGAAGCGCTTGACGAAAATGTAACGGCGTTAGCGGACCATTCAATCACATGAACATGTTTATTGCTGCAGCAATCGCTGTAGAGCCAGACAGCTAATCGTGACGCGGCCGCCCGAGGCGCGTCTCGGCTGTCTCCGCTACCATCTAAGCGGTAGGCATGTAGTTCGGCTGAATCACTTGCGCTGCGTTTCCGTTTTAACGACGATACTTGCCTAGCGGAAACACCAGCCTGGATCCATTAACGCGATTAACGCGATGGATTTATCCCAGAGCAGTAAGATTTTCGGACCAGGGGTCCCTTCAGAAAACGAAATTTAAAGTACGCTAAGCCTCGGCCAGGGGCCTAAGCGGCCTGAACTTGCCGGCGCCGACCCTGACGTTGCGGCGCCAGACGTAGTCGCCGGTCAGGTTGACGTGTTCCCAGCCAAGCGGCGAGAGGTATTGCAGCAAGGCGTCGTCGACCGGCCGGCCCCGCTCGCGAAGCGCCGCGACGGCGCGCTGCAGGTAAACCGTGTTCCACAGCACGATCGCCGCGGTGAGGAGGTTCAGGCCGCTGGCGCGGTAGCGCTGCTGTTCGAAGCTGCGGTCGCGGATCTCGCCCAGCCGGTTGAAGAAGACCGCCCTGGCCAGGGCGTTTCGGGCCTCGCCCTTGTTCAGACCGGCGTGGACGCGCCGGCGCAGCTCCACACTTTGCAGCCAATCCAGGATGAACAGCGTACGTTCGATGCGCCCGAGCTCGCGCAGCGCCACGGCCAAGCCATTCTGACGAGGGTAGCTGCCAAGCTTGCGCAGCATCAGCGAGGCCGTCACCGTGCCGTGCTTGATCGAGGTGACCAAGCGAAGGATTTCGTCCCAGTGGGCACGGATCTGCTTGCTGTTGATCTTTCCGCCAATCAGCGCCGCGAGGGTGGTGTGGTTGACGTCTCCGTTGGGAAGGTACAGCTTGGTTTCGCCGAGATCGCGGATGCGCGGCGCGAAGCGGAAGCCCAGGAAGTGCATCAGGCCGAAGACGTGGTCGGTGAAGCCGGCTGTGTCGGTGTAGTGCTCCTCGATGCGTAGATCGGACTCGTGATACAGCAGCCCGTCGAGCACGTAGGTCGAATCGCGCAGGCCGACGTTGATGACCTTGGCGCTGAAGGGCGCGTACTGGTCGGAGACGTGTGTGTAGACCGTTCGCCCAGGGCTGCTGCCGTACTTTGGGTTGATGTGGCCGGTGCTCTCGGCCTTGCTGCCGGTCCTGAAGTTCTGGCCGTCCGACGACGAGGTAGTGCCGTCACCCCAGTGGCCGGCGAAGGGGTGACGGAACTGGGCGTTGACCAGGTCGGCCAGCGCTGCGGAGTAGGTTTCGTCGCGGATGTGCCAGGCCTGCAGCCACGACAGCTTGGCGTAGGTCGCGCCGGGGCAGGACTCGGCCATCTTGGTCAGGCCCAGGTTGATGCCATCGGCCAGGATGGTGCTGAGCAGCAGCGTTCGGTCCTCGACCCTGTCGCCGCTCTTGAGGTGGGTGAACCGGCGCGTGATGCCGGTCCAGTCGTCGACCTCCATCAGCAATTCGGTGATCTTGATGTGCGGCAGCATCGAGGCTGTCTGGTCGATCAGCGCCTGGGCGGCGTCGGGCACCGCCGCGTCCAGCGGAGTGATTTTCAGGCCCGACTCGGTGATGATGGCGCCCGGCAGTTCGCTGGCCGCCGCCATGCGGTTGACGACGACCAGTTGCTCCCCGAGCAGCGACAGTCGCTCGTGCAGGTACTGCTCGCAATCGGCGGTGACGGCCAGCGGCAGTTCGCCGGCTTGTTTGAGGCCGGCGAACTTCGCCACCGGCACGAGGTATTCGTCGAAGTCCTTGAACTGGCGCGAGCCTTGAACCCAGATGTCGCCGGAGCGCAGCGCGTTCTTCAGCTCCGACAGCGCGCACAGCTCGTAGTAGCGTCGGTCGATGCCGGCCTCGGTGAGGACCAGCTTGGCCCAGCGGGGCTTGATGAATTCCTTGGACGCGTCCGCGGGCACGACGCGGGCGTTTTCGGCGTTCATCGCGCGCAGCACCTCGATGGCGTCCAGCACCCCCTGTGCCGCCGGCGCCACGCGCAGCGCGAGCACCGCCAGGAATTCCGGCGCGTAGCGGCGCACCGTGGCATAGATCTCGCCGATACGGTGCAGAAAGTCGAATCCCTCGGGTTGCGCGAGCTTCAACGCCTCGCCGACGCTGGCTTCGAACCGCTCCCATGGGATGACGGTCTCGATGGCGGCGAACGGATCGCTGCCGCTGCGCTTGGCGTCCAGCAACGCCTGGCCGATCCGGCCGTACAGCCGCACCTTGTCGTTGGTCGCCTTGCCCGAGGCCTGGAATTGCTCCTGATGGCGGTGCCTGGCCGCGTTGAACAGCTTGCCGACGATGCGGTCGTGCAGATCGATCACTTCGTCGGTAACAGTGGCCGTGCCTTCGATGGCGATCGCCACCAGCGTGGCGTATCGTCTCTGCGGCTCGAACTTGCCCAAGTTGGCCGGCGTCATCTGGCCACCCTCGCGGGCGATCTTGAGCAGCCGGTTCTGGTGGACCGCTCGGTCGATGCCGTCGGGCAAATCGAGCGTCTGCCAGGCCTTCAGACGTTCGATGTGTTCGCGCATGTGCCGCGAGTTCGGTTTGACCGCCGGCTGGCGCAGCCAGGCCAGCCGCGTCGCCTTGCTACCCTCGCGGCGTTTGAGCAACTCGTCCAGCCGCTGACGGTGCTCGTCCGAGAGCGGGTCGGTCAGCGCGGCGTGGATGCGTCGATTGGCGCGGGTGATGGCCTCGGCGCAGATGCGCTCGATCACGTTGCCGGTAGGTAGCAACAGGCTTTGCCGGCGCAGGCTTGCGATCAATGAGGTGGCCAGCACAATGCCTTTGTCGGTCTGCCACGCCAGCTCAGCGAGTCCGTGAACGGCAGGGCGATAGTGCTTTGTTGTGAAGCTGTGCAAGCCCAGCATCGCCTGCAATTCGAGTAGGTGTTCGCGGCGCGTCTCTGCACGCTCGCTGTATTGGCCCCATACGTCGGGTGGCGCCTTGACTTGGGCGGCGACCATGCGCAAGAGCGCCGCGACCGGCGGCGCATCTGCCGCCAGGACCAGACCCGGGAACTGCAAGTAGCAAAGCTGGACGGCGAATCCCAGCCGGTTCGCCGGCCCACGCCGCTGGCCGATGAGTGCCAAGTCGGCATCGCTGAAGGTGTAAAGCCGAATCAGCTCGTCGCGGCCGTCAGGGATTGTAACGAGGCTTTCGTATTCGGCCGCCGTGAGGATCGAGCGCCGCGGCATGCCTACTTGGCCCGCTTCGCGGCAGTCCTCGCCGAACGTGCCGCCGGCGGTGCCGGTTTGCGCAGGTAGGTATACAAGGTCTCGCGGCAGATGCCCAGGTCCCGCGCGATATCGCTCTTGCGCTCGCCCTCGGCCACCCGGCGCATCAAGTCCGCCACGCCTTGGCCGTCCAACGACGGCTTGCGGCCCCGGTAGACTCCGCGCTGTTTAGCCAGCGTGATCCCTTCGCGCTGACGTTCACGCAGTAAGGACCGTTCGAATTCGGCGAACGCGCCCATCACCGACAGCATCAGCTGAGCCATCGGCGAGTCCTCGCCGGTGAACTTCAGCCCCTCCTTGACGAACTCGATGCACACGCCGCGCGCTGTCAGCTCCTTGACGGTCTGCCGCAAGTCATCGAGGTTGCGCGCCAGGCGGTCCATGCTGTGGACCATCACGGTATCGCCCTCGCGCACGAAGCGCTTCAGCGCGATCAACTCGGGCCGTGCCACGTCCTTGCCCGAGGCACGGTCGGTAAAGCAGCGGTCCAGCTCGATGCCTTCGAGTTGGCGATCGGTGTTCTGTTCGTGCGTGCTGAGGCGCACATACCCCACGCGCTGGCCCTTCATGGCAACCTCTGTCCAGTTGAAGTCTATGACCTTCTCTCGCGGCCGTCAGATAATCACCAAGTCGGCTCTAATCTGACGTACTGGCGCATGGTAGCCGGACATCCAGCTATGGTATAGCTCAGACTGACATCGTCGATGGGGAAAAGGAGCGCCGCCCCTTCCAAAGACGATGCCAGCGACGGTTTTTTCCGCCAAGTGCGAATGGCCTCCTTCTTGGGCGATCGCGTCATGCGGCGGCTTAGCGTACTTTGCGATCCGTTTTCTGAGACGACCCCTGCCAGAGTTGCTTCGAACGCGGCCGTGATTGTCCCCAGCTGCAGGCGGATCGCCTTCGAGACGCCGCTTACCACCAGTGCCACGATCAGGGCACTGGGCAGACAAGCACTTCATCATGGAACAGCATCAAGGTATCGATGCCGCTGTTAGTGCGGACATATGTGTGCAGTCGACACGGGTGCCACAGAACCGGATGCTTGCAATGGGGATGAGTCCATATACGGTCAGTCGAAGAGAGTAGGTTCCGACCCACTATCTTCTTGGAGGCGTCTCCGTTTACGGAGTAGAACACAGATAGTGGCAAGGCCGAGCAATACAAGTAACAGGGAATCCGGTTCCGGGACACTTGTCGGCAACGATGCGGTCAGATTCATTCCTTGTTGAATTTGGCCCAATCCCTGGTCCAATGAGATGCCAGCAAAATCAGGCTCTTATGCACTTCCTTGAGGTAGAAAAGGGATAGCCACGCGGCGTAACTCTCTGTACAACCGAAGTATTCAAGGCTTTGGAGTGCATAGAGCAA
>CAJDWY010000003.1_pt1 | contig 23254 bp, 17 predicted proteins | sample 7391751 | NCBI WGS metagenome assembly CAJDWY01 (sample SAMEA7055745, study PRJEB34461) | soil metagenome | biome: terrestrial ecosystem; feature: Peninsula; material: soil | place: Antarctica | collected 2016
CCGATTGAGTGAATTCTGCCGTTGCCAACAAGGTCAAAAAACGACCCAATCTGGATGCAGCAGGCAAGGCCGGTTTCTAAGCGCGACAGACTGCTAGACAATTAAAACCCACGTGGTTAATGGGTTTATAGGACTTCTACAGACGTTGTAGTACTTCAATCTGGTGCCGACGGGGAGACTCGAACTCCCACGACTTTCGCCGCTACCACCTCAAGGTAGTGCGTCTACCAATTCCGCCACGTCGGCTGGATTGAAATCTTACTTTTTCGCCGCTGGTTTTGCAGCCGAGGCGGCGGGACTCGGAGCGCCGGTATGCACGGCAGCAGGCGGCACTATTACTTTAGCGGCCGAAGAAGCTGCAGAGGGTGCTGCGGAAACGCTTGCGGGTTTGGCAGGTTTGGCCGGCATTGTCTGCGCAGTCGCGCCGCGCAGCCGATTAATCACACTATTTCCAGTGACATTGCGATGGGTGGAGAGGTAAGCCAGCAGTAGGGTGATCACAAAAAATGCGGCGGCCAACCAGCCGGTGGCTCGACTCAGGAAGGATGACGAACCGCGGGCGCCGAATACGGTTCCGGAAGCTCCGCTGCCGAATGCGGCGCCGGCATCTGCTCCTTTACCATGCTGAATCAAAATCAGCGCAATCAGCGCAATTGAAACCACAACCAAAAGAGCGACAAGGATGTTGTACATGAATCTGTCTAGTGATCGACGCCAGCCACGGCGATGGCAATAAAATCGGCAGCCTTCAAGGAGGCGCCGCCGATCAAACCACCATCGATATCGGGGCAGGCAAAAAGCGCCTTGGCGTTGTCCGGCTTGACGCTGCCGCCGTACAACAGGCGCGTTGAGCCGGCAATTGTAGCATCCACTGCCGACAGTTGGCCTCGCAGGAAAGCGTGCACGGTCTGAGCCTGCTCAGGGCTGGCAGTGCGACCGGTGCCGATCGCCCAGACCGGCTCATAGGCGATAACGGCATTTTTGAAAGCACTGATGCCACTGTGATCCAGCACCGCCGCAAGCTGGCGCGACAGGACATCTTCGGTCGCACCCGCTTCGCGTTGTTCCAGCGTTTCACCCACGCATAGAATCGGTGTCAGGCCGCAGATCTGGGCGGTTGCGAATTTTTGTGCGACAAGGGCATTGTCTTCAGCGTACAGGGCACGACGTTCCGAGTGTCCGACGATGACGTACCGGCAGCCCAGTTCCGCCAACATCGCGCCGTGGACTTCGCCTGTGAAAGCGCCCTGCTTCTCCTGTTCGCTCAGGTTCTGTGCCCCCAGAGTGATGGTACTGCCGGCGAGACGGCGGCCGGCGGACTCCAGATAGACTGGTGGCGGACACACAACCAGTTCGGCACGCACGGACTCCGCGGGCAGACCCTCGACGATACCGTCGATCAACGCAGCATTTGCGGCCAATGAGCCGTTCATCTTCCAATTGCCTGCAATCAGGCTCTTGCGTATCATCTGCGATTTTCTCCTTTTCGTATTGAAATTCCTGCGCGCCCGATCAGGTCGCCTCGGCTGCCGTGGACAACGCGCGTACTTGTTCGGCGAGATTTTCGGCAATCTGGCGCGTCTCGGCAGCATCCGGCCCTTCGACCATGACGCGGACCAGTGGCTCGGTACCCGAGGGACGCAACAAAATACGCCCCCGATCAGCCAGCGCGAGTCGTGCGCGCTGCACTGCCTCGACTACGGCCGGCAGCGCTGCAACGCGCCGCGCAGGCCCGGCTACCGGAACGTTGATCAACACTTGAGGTAGTTTTTTCATGCCGGCAGTCAATCCACGCAGGCTCGATCCCGTCGTCAACATGGTGCCCAGAACCTGCAGCGCGGTGACGATGCCATCGCCGGTGGCGGCGATGTCCAAGCACAAAATATGCCCGGAGGTCTCGCCACCGAGCATGCCACCACGAGCCTGCAGGCGTTCCAGCACATAGCGATCACCCACGGCGGCGCGTTCAAAACCGTGCCCCATGGCTTCGATTGCCTGCTGTAAACCCAGATTGCTCATCTGCGTGCCAACCACCGGGCCGCGCAGCAATCCCTGTGCCTGACGGCGACGCGCGATGATCAAGAGTATTTCGTCTCCATCCACCTCACTGCCGTCGGCTGCCACCAGCAGGCAGCGGTCGGCATCGCCATCGAGGGCGATGCCGATATCCGCGCCATGCTGCAACACCGCTGCTTTCAACCCATCAAGGTGAGTGGACCCACATGCCGCGTTAATGTTGAAGCCATCGGGAGCATCGCCGATGACAATGGTTTCCGCGCCCAGTTCATTGAATACGGCGGGTGCCACCTTGTAGGCGGCACCATTGGCGCAATCGACCACCAATTTAAGTCCGCGTAGTGAACGGCTCGGGAAAGTACTTTTGCAGTATTCGATGTAGCGCCCGGCGGCATCGTCGATACGGCGCGCTCGCCCCATGTCTTTGGATAAGACACACCCCATCGGCGCATCCAGTAAGGCTTCGATCTCGACTTCAAGTGCGTCACAGAGCTTGCCGCCTTCGGCAGAGAAAAATTTGACACCATTGTCTTCGTGACCGTTATGCGAAGCTGAGATGACGATGCCGGCCTGCGCGCGTAGCGCGCGAGTGAGATAGGCGACGCCCGGAGTCGGCAGCGGGCCCAGCAAATCCGCTTCGACGCCCGCTGCAGCCAGCCCGGCTTCAAGCGCAGACTCCAGCATGTAACCGGACCTGCGCGTGTCCTTGCCGATCAACACGCGTGCATTGGGCGTGCGCGCCAGCACACAACCTGCCGCCCAGCCCAGTTTGAGCGCGAATTCCGGCGTCATCGGCGGCTCGCCGACCCGTCCGCGCACCCCGTCGGTGCCGAAATATTTACGCGTCATCCACAGGCCTCCATTTTCTGTGCTGAAGTGGGCAAAGGCACCCTCGTCTGCCGTACCGCCCAGCCCAGTCTCACCGCGTCCACCGTTGCGGCAACGTCATGACTGCGCACGATCAGAGCCCCCCGATCAACCGCCAACGCGGCTGCCGCGGAACCCGCCGCAACGCGATCCGTCATTGCACGGCCACTGACGGCACCGAGCAAGGACTTGCGCGACAGCCCCACCAATACCGGTAATCCCAGCACACTCAGCGCTTCCAATTTCTCCAGCAAGACAAGATTGTGCTGGAGGTTCTTGCCGAAACCAAAACCCGGATCGACACACAGACGCTCACGAACAATGCCCGCCTGTTCGCATCGACGGACCTGATGCTCAAGGAATCCGGTCACCTCGGACACTACATTCCCGTATCGCGGCGCCTGCTGCATGGTGCGCGGCGTGCCTTGCATGTGCATCAGGCAAACGCCCGCTCCGGTCGATACCGCGGCTTGCAGTGCCCCCGGAGTGCGCAGGGCATGTACATCATTGATCAACTCGGCGCCGGCTTTGCAAGCTGCCAGCATCACGGCCGGCTTCATGGTATCCACCGACAGCACGCAATCGAAACGGTCGTGCAGTCGCTCGATCAGCGGCAGCACACGGTCCATTTCCTCCTGTTCGGTCACCGCAACGGCACCGGGTCGAGTCGATTCACCGCCGATGTCGATCAGTGCGGCACCCTCGGCCAGCATTCGTTCGACTCCGTGCAGGGCAGCATCCAGATCGAAGTGGCGCCCGCCATCGGAGAACGAATCCGGGGTGCGGTTGAGCACCCCCATCACCAGCGGCACGCTGAGATCGAGATTGCGACTGCGCAGTTTCAGGTGCATGAAATCACGCTGTGCCCTGAGCCTCCGTCATCCGCGGCAATGATGGATCAAATACACCCTGCTTCGGATTCAGGACTGGCTGGCGGGTTTGGCCGGCCCAGGCGACGCAACGCCCGGCGCGCCCGGACGGGGCGGCGGCAGCGGGTGATCGTTGTCGTTCCAGCTTTCTGGCGGGCCTGGGTCTTTGCCTTCCATGATGAGACGGATCTGGCCGCTGTCGATGGTCTCGTACTTCATCAGCGCCTCGGCCATGGCATGCAGTTTGTCGAGGTTGTCCAGCATCACCTGTTTGGCGTGCTTGTAGTTACGGTCGATGATGTCACGGATTTCGCTGTCGATGGCATGCGCGGTGACGTCGGAGACGGTTTTGTGCTGAGTCACGCTGCGACCCAGAAACACTTCGCCGTCGTCCTCGGAATAAGACAGCGGTCCCAATCTGTCGGAGAGCCCCCACTTAGTGACCATGTTGCGCGCGATTTCGGTGGCGCGCTCGATGTCGTTGGCCGCGCCCGTCGTCACCATGTCAGCGCCGAAAATGATTTCCTCGGCCAGACGGCCGCCGAACAGCGAGCAGATCTGGCTGTTGAGGCGCTGCTTGGACAGACTGTAGCGGTCCTCTTCAGGCAGGAACATGGTCACGCCCAACGCGCGGCCGCGCGGAATGATGGTGACCTTGTAGACCGGGTCGTGATCGGGCACGTTGAGACCGACGATGGCATGGCCGGCCTCGTGGTAGGCGGTGAGCTTCTTGTCGGACTCGTTCATCACCATCGAACGCCGCTCAGCGCCCATCATGATCTTGTCCTTTGCCTTTTCGAAATCGTAATGACCGACCAGGCGCTTGTTGCCGCGCGCTGCAAACAACGCTGCTTCGTTGACCAGGTTGGCCAGATCCGCACCGGAGAATCCGGGCGTGGCGCGGGCGATGATGTCGGGCTTGACGTCGTCGGACATCGGCACCGAGCGCATGTGCACGCGCAGAATCTGCTCGCGGCCGCGCACGTCCGGCAGCGGCACCACCACCTGGCGGTCGAAACGGCCCGGGCGCAGCAAGGCTGGGTCGAGCACGTCGGGCCGGTTGGTGGCAGCGATGACGATGACGCCTTCGCTGCCCTCGAACCCGTCCATCTCCACCAACAATTGGTTGAGGGTTTGTTCGCGTTCGTCATGACCACCGCCCAGACCGGCGCCACGGTGACGGCCGACCGCGTCGATCTCGTCGATGAAAATAATGCAGGGCGCGTGTTTCTTGCCCTGTTCGAACATGTCGCGCACACGGCTGGCGCCGACGCCGACGAACATTTCGACGAAGTCGGACCCTGAGATCGTGAAGAACGGCACGCCGGCCTCGCCAGCGATGGCACGCGCCAGCAGAGTCTTGCCGGTACCGGGTGCACCGACCAACAGTACGCCGCGCGGAATCTTGCCCCCCAGTTTCTGGAACTTGCCCGGGTCCTTGAGGAAATCCACCAGCTCGGAAACTTCCTGCTTGGCCTCCTCGACACCGGCAACGTCGGCGAAGGTGGACTTGATCTGATCGGCGTTGAGCATACGCGCCTTGCTCTTGCCGAAACTCATTGCGCCGCGTCCCCCGGCGCCGCCGCCCTGCATCTGGCGCATGAAATAAATCCACACGCCGATCAACAACAGGATGGGAAATGCATTGAGCAGCAGCTGCACCAGCAGCGGCGTTTCCTTCGGCAATTCACCGTCGAACGTCACCTTGTGATCGATCAGCGTACCAATCATCGCCGCGTTGTCGGTTTCGGGACTGATGGTGGTAAATTTCTGGCCGCTTTTCAACGAGCCATCAATCTGTTGACCGTTGACGACGACCTTGTCCACGTCATTTTGCTTGACTTGCGCCAAGAAAGCGGAATAGCCGATCTTCGAGCTCTCGACGGTCGAGTGCCCCGAAAAACTCTGGAAGGCCATCAACACCACGACGATGATGACGAGCCACAAGAGCAACTGTTTGACGTAATCGTTCAACGTCCAACCCTCTGAAACCAATAATTAGACACTACACCACGCGATAGTTTCTCGCCAGCAGATAGACCTCTCGACTGCGCGCACGTGACGCCTTCGGCTTGCGAACCTGCACCTGGGCGAATTCACCGCGCAAGCCTTTTAGAAAAGAATCGAAACCCTCACCCTGAAACACTTTGACCAAAAAACTGCCTCGTTCGCGCAAGCTCTGCAAACAAAACTCAAGCGCCAGATCGGCCAGTCCCATCACTGCGACTTGGTCTGCTATGTCGATACCGGAGACGTTGGGGGCCATATCCGACAATACAAGGTCGACCGAGCGTGGCGGCACCTGCGTTTCGAGTGCCTGCAATATCGATGGGGCGCGGAAATCACCGCAGAGAAAATCGACGTCCGGCAGCGGCGCCATCGGTAGGAGATCCAGCGCCATCAGTTTACCCTGCGGTCCCAGCAGCGGTCGCGCGTACTGACTCCAGCCGCCCGGCGCAGCGCCCAGATCGACGACCGTCATGCCCGGTTTGAGCAGATGATCGCGCTCCTGGATTTCCTTCAGTTTGAACAGCGCGCGCGAGCGATAGCCCAGCTTGCGTGCTTGCTGCACGTAAGGATCGGACTCGTGTTCGGCCAGCCAACGTTTGGAGCTAGCTGTGCGTTTAGCCACGAGACATTGAATTCGAAAATCGAGACTTGGTCGAAAAACCAGCAGCACCACACTGATTTCCCGCGTTTTTTATGATCCTCGTCACAGATACAGCACCTTGACGATTTCAAGCTCGCGCGTGCCCCCCGGCGCCTGAACCTGCGCTACATCGCCTTCGTGCTTGCCGATCAGTGCGCGAACCAGCGGAGCATTGATCGAGATCAGTCCCTGTTTGGCGTCGGCCTCATCCTCGCCGACGATGCGGTAGCACAGGGCTTCGCCCGTCTCAGCATCTTCAAGCTCCACGGTGGCCCCGAACACCACGCGGCCATCGGCGTTGAGCGTGGTCACATCAACGATCTGAGCGTTGCCCAGCTTGGATTCGATTTCAGCGATGCGGCCTTCGACAAAACTCTGCTGCTCGCGCGCGGCGTGGTATTCGGCGTTTTCCTTGAGATCTCCGTGCGCGCGCGCCTCGGCAATGGACGCGATGATCCGTGGCCGTCTCTCGGACTTGAGGATGCGGAGTTCTTCTCGCAGCGCTTGCGCGCCACGCAAGGTCATTGGGGTTGTGCTCATGATTTAAGGATAGCTTGATGCAGGTCCTGCAGGCGATTGACCTGGACCCGGTCGAGGTGATCCATCGCGATTGCAGCGGCATAAGCGCCGGCGATAGTGGTGAAATAACACAATTTTTGCACGATAGCAGCGGCGCGGATCGAATGCGATTCCTCCGTCGATCGCTTGCCTTCGGTGGTATTGGCGATGAACTGGATCTCGCCGTTCTTGATCATGTCCACGCAGTGCGGCCGGCCTTCCTTGACCTTGTTGACCGGCTCGCAGGCAATGCCCGCGGCCTGGATCGAGGCACAGGTGCCGTGCGTGGCGACGATGCGGAAACCCTTGGCCGCCAGCAACCGCGCCAGCGCCACCGCCCGCGGCTTGTCCGCCTCGCGCACCGAAATGAAGGCGGTACCACCCGCCGGCAGCGACATGCCGGCACCCGCCATGGCCTTGGCAAAGGCCTCACCGAAATGCGCGCCCACGCCCATCACCTCGCCGGTAGAACGCATCTCCGGTCCAAGGATTGAATCCACGCCTGGAAATTTGGCGAACGGAAATACCGACTCCTTGACCGAATAGTGCTTCGGCAGTATTTCACCAACGACACCCTGCGACACCAGCGATTGCCCGGCCATGCAGCGCGCCGCAATTTTCGCCAGCGGCCGCCCGGTCGCCTTGGACACGAACGGCGCACTGCGCGACGCCCGCGGATTGACTTCCAGCAAGTACAACTTGTCGCCTTGTAGCGCGAACTGCACATTCATCAAACCGACCACGTTGAGCGCGTGCGCCAGCTTGGTGGTCTGCTCGCGAATCAGGTCCAGTACGGCGGGCGACAGCGTGTAAGCCGGCAGCGAACAAGACGAATCGCCCGAATGCACGCCGGCCTGTTCGATGTGCTCCATGATGCCGCCGATTACCACATCGTGACCGTCGGCCAGCGCATCGACATCGATCTCGATGGCGTTTTCCAGAAACCGGTCCAGCAGCACCGGCGACTCGTTGGACACCGACACCGCCTCAGTCATGTAGCGCCGCAGATCGTCATCGTCGTGAACGATTTCCATGCCGCGGCCGCCGAGCACGTAGGACGGCCGCACCACCAGCGGATAGCCGACTTTCTTCGCCGTTACCAGCGCCTGCTGTTCGGAGCTGGCGATACCGTTGGGCGGCTGCAGTAGGCCCAGTTTCTCCACCAACTTCTGAAAGCGTTCGCGGTCCTCGGCCAGATCGATGGAATCCGGACTGGTGCCGATGATGGGCGCGCCAGCCGCTTCCAGCTCGCGCGCCAGTTTCAGCGGCGTCTGCCCGCCGAACTGCACGATCACGCCCTTCGGTTTTTCCAGATCGATGATCTCCAGCACGTCCTCGGCGGTCAGCGGTTCGAAGTAGAGTCGGTCGGAAGTGTCATAATCGGTCGATACCGTCTCCGGGTTGCAGTTGATCATGATGGTCTCGTAGCCGTCCTCAGCCAGCGCCATCGCCGCGTGCACGCAGCAGTAGTCGAACTCGATGCCCTGGCCGATGCGGTTAGGTCCACCACCCAGTACCATGATCTTGTCACGACTCGACGGCGCCGCCTCACATTCCTCGTCGTAGCTCGAATACAGATAAGCCGTGGACGACGGAAACTCGGCCGCGCAGGTGTCCACACGTTTGTACACCGGCCGTACGCCAAGCTTGTGGCGCCGCGTGCGCATCGAGCGCTCCTTGACCTTGAGCAGCGCAGCCATGCGCCGGTCGGAAAAGCCCAGGCGTTTGTAACGGCGCATGTCTTCATGGGTCAGCGCCGACAGTTTCTGCTGCGCAATCTCATGCTCGACCGCGATCAACTCCTCGATTTGTTCGAGAAACCAGGGATCGATCTTCGAGGCGCGATAGATCTCTTCCACGCTCATGCCGGCGCGAAACGCATCACCGACGTACCACAGCCGGCTGGCGCGCGGGATCGCCAATTCTTGCCGAATTCTGGCCAACCCGGCCTCGCTGTAGCCATTCTGGTCCGCATGCACTTTCGGCTCAAAACCGTCGCTGTTGACTTCCAGGCCACGCATCGCTTTGTGCAGCGATTCCTGGAAGTTGCGGCCAATCGCCATCACTTCGCCCACCGATTTCATCTGCGTGGTCAACCGCGAGTCGGCCTGCGGGAATTTCTCGAATGTGAAGCGCGGAATCTTGGTGACTACGTAGTCGAGGCTGGGCTCGAACGAGACCGGCGTGACCCCACCGGTAATTTCGTTGCGCAGCTCGTCCAGCGTGTAGCCCACCGCCAGCTTGGCGGCGACCTTGGCGATGGGGAAGCCGGTGGCCTTGGACGCCAACGCCGAGGAACGCGACACTCGCGGATTCATCTCGATCACGATCAGGCGGCCGTTTTCGGGATTCAGCGCGAACTGCACGTTGGAACCGCCGGTATCCACGCCGACCTTGCGCAGCACCGCAATGCTGGCGTTGCGCATGACCTGGTATTCCTTGTCGGTCAGGGTCTGCGCCGGCGCCACCGTGATCGAGTCGCCGGTGTGCACGCCCATCGAATCGACGTTTTCGATGGCGCAGACGATGATGCAGTTATCTTTGCAGTCGCGCACTACCTCCATCTCGAACTCTTTCCAACCCAGCAAGGATTCCTCGACCAACACCTCGGCGATGGGCGACAGATCCAGCCCACGCGTCACGATCTCTTCGAACTCGTCGACGTTGTAAGCGATGCCGCCGCCACTGCCGCCCAGCGTGAAACTGGGGCGGATCACGATCGGAAAGCCGAGCTCTGCCTGCAGCTCGCGTGCTGCCTCAACCGTATGCGCGGCACCGGATCGAGCCGACTCCAGCCCAATCTCGGTCATCGCGTCGCGGAACTTGAGCCGGTCCTCGGCCAGGTCGATGGCCTGCGCGTTGGCACCAATCAGCTCGCAGCTAAATTTTTCCAGCACACCCTCACGAGCCAGGTCCAGCGCGCAGTTGAGCGCGGTCTGGCCGCCCATGGTCGGCAGCAGCGCATCCGGCCGTTCCTTTTCGATGATGCGCGCCACCGTCTGCCAGCGGATCGGCTCGATGTAAGTGGCGTCGGCCATTTCCGGATCGGTCATGATCGTCGCCGGATTCGAGTTCACCAGGATCACCCGGTAACCCTCGGCGCGCAGCGCCTTGCAGGCCTGTGCGCCGGAATAATCGAACTCGCAGGCCTGGCCGATGATGATCGGCCCGGCGCCGATGATGAGGATGGACTTAAGATCGGTGCGTTTAGCCACGGGCGGCCTCCGTCATCGCCACGAACCGATCAAACAACTCGACCACATCATGCGGCCCCGGACTGGCCTCGGGATGGCCCTGGAAGCTGAAAGCCGGCGCATCGGTCAGGCGCATGCCCTGATTGGTGCCGTCGAACAACGAGCGATGGGTGACGACCACATTTCCGGGCAGGCTGGACTCATCCACCGCAAAGCCGTGGTTCTGGCTGGTGATCATCACCCGGCCGCTCTCCAATTCCTGCACCGGATGGTTGGCACCGTGATGGCCGAATTTCATCTTCAGAGTCTTGCCACCGACCGCCTGACCCAGAATCTGATGACCCAGACAGATGCCGAAAAACGGTAGTTTTTGAGCAATGAATTCGCGCGTCGCTTTGACTGCATAGGTGCAGGATTCGGGATCGCCCGGCCCATTGGACAGGAACACGCCGTCGGGCTTGAGCTTCATCACCGCCGCGGCCGTGGTCTGCGCCGGCACCACGGTGATGCGGCAGCCGCGATCCGCCAGCAGACGCAGCATGTTCCACTTGGCACCGAAATCGTAAGCGACGACATGGAAACCGTCCGCAAGGCCCATTTGTTCGGCATTGGACTGCAACTGCCAACTGGCGCGCGTCCAGGCATAAGGCTTGGCCGTGCTCACGACCTTGGCCAGATCCATGCCCTGCAAACCGGCAAACGCTCGCGCCTGCTCCAGCGCCTTTTTTTCGCCGATACGTGGTCCGGCAACGATACAGCCGTTTTGTGATCCCTTTTCGCGCAGGATACGGGTCAGGCGGCGCGTGTCGATGCCGGCGATAGCGACCACGCCCTGGGCCTTGAGATATTCGCGGAAATCGCCGCGCGAACGCCAGGAACGGGCCGGCCGCGGGACCTCGCGCAATACCAGCCCGGCCAGCTGCACCCGGTCCGATTCCGCATCTTCCGGATTGACGCCGACGTTGCCGATATGCGGGCAGGTCAGCGTGACGATCTGCAGCCGGTAGGAGGGATCGGTGAGAATCTCCTGATAGCCGGTCATCGCCGTATTGAACACCACTTCGCCAACCGTTCGTCCTGCCACACCGATGGAAACACCGCGGAAAACGGAACCGTCGGCAAGAACGAGCAAGGCCGGCTGGAGTCGAGGCATTGATTCTGGTGATGACGACGCAGACAAGATGATTGGAGGTATACAGAAAAGGGGGCTTGCGCCCCCTTGTTCAGGATCAAGCGGTAGTCTACCGGCAGGCGCAGGCAGCGTCCATGCCGGCGGCGTGGGGATCGGTCACAAACCGAGGCTGAACTGGTCGCCGGACGTGGGCGGCAGCTTGAAATGGCGCGTTTCCAGCGCCAGTCGTTCGCCGACGTTGAGACCCAGGCGTCGACAGGCGATCTCGAAGCGCCTGCGAAGCACGTGCGCAAACGCGCCCTGACCGCGCATGCGGCTGCCGAATGCGGGATCGTTGTCACGACCTCCGCGCATCTGTTGCACCAGGCTCATGACGTGTTCGGCCTTGAGCGGATAGTGTCCCTGCAGCCACTCGCGAAACAGGTCTTTGACCTCCAGCGGCAGGCGCAGCGGAATGTAGCTGGCGGATCGCGCGCCGGCTTCATGCGCGGCGGACAGCACCGCCTCCATCTCGGCATCGTTGACGAACGGAATCACCGGCGAGAAGAACACCCGAGTGGGAATGCCGGCATCGCTGAGCCGCCGCATCGCACGCAGACGCGACTGCGGCGATGCCGCGCGTGGCTCCAGACTGCGCTTGAGACCGGCGTCCAGCGTGGTGATCGAGATCGCGACGCTGACCAGGCTATCCTGCGCCAGGTCCTGCAGCAGGTCGAGATCGCGCTCGATCAGCGCGGCGCCCTTGGTGACGATGGCAACCGGGTGGCGAAATCGCGCCAGCACCTCAAGTATTCCGCGCGTGATCCCGAGACGGAGTTCGACGGGCTGGTAGGGATCGGTATTGGCGCCCAGCGAAATCATCGCCGGTTGATATCCCGGCTTGCGCAGCTCAACATCAAGTAGCGCGGCAGCATTGGGCTTGTAAAACAGCCGCGTCTCGAAATCCAGCCCCGGCGACAGGTTCAGGTAGGCGTGGCTGGGTCGCGCATAGCAGTAAATGCAGCCGTGCTCGCAACCCAGGTAGGGGTTGATCGAGCGGTCGAAGGCAATATCCGGCGACTGGTTGTAACTGATGATCGAGCGCGCTGGCCGGGCACGCACGATCGTCTTCAGCGGCGGCAACGGCTCGGCGAGACCATCCCAGCCATCGTCCATCCTCTCGGCGGAATACCTTTCGAAACGGCCGGTGGCATTGGACGCCGCACCGCGGCCGCCACGGCCGGCTCCGGACGTTACCATCGGCTGTCGAAACCGCTGGAAAAACGCCGATCATAGGCAGATATCCACCGTTTGTTGCCGGGGATTGAATGCGTCGATATCACTGTGTTTACTGTAGCAACATGCAGTGGACAGGCGATGCGGAGTCGGTCAGATCTCGACGTAAAAACCCAGCTCGACCACGTCCTCGACCGGCAGCCGATAAAACGCTGTCGCGCGCATCGCGTTACGCGACAGGAAGGCAAACAGCCGTTCGCGCCACAGCCACATGCCACTGGCAACGTCTTTCGAGGGGATCAGGGTTTCGCGGCCGACGTAGTAGGTAATGTTGTCAAGATCGATCTCCAGCCCCAGTTTGTTGCACAGCTTCAAGGCCACCGGCACGTTGGGCTCCTGCATAAAGCCATAACGCACGGTGACGCGATAGATGCCCGGTGCCACCCCGTAGAGTTCCAATCGTTCCGCAGCGGATACACGCGGCGCACCGGTGGTGGCGACTGTCAGCAACACCAGTTGTTCGTTGAGCACCTTGCTCCGGTCGAGATGGCGCAGCAAACGCGGCGGCGCTGCGTCACCCGCCGTCGTGAACACCCCGGTACCTGGAATCCGGTACGGCGGATCAGCCTTGATGCGGGCGACAAAATTTCCCAGCGATTCGGTCTCTTCGTTGAGGTGTTGCAGCAGCAGTTGACGGCCACGCGACCAGGTCGTCATCACCGTGAAAATCAGAATAGCGACGACGATCGGATACCAGCCGCCGTTCACCACCTGGAACAGATTGGCGCCAAAGAAGGCCGAATCGAGAATGAAGAACAACGTACACATGATGCCCAGCAACCACAGATTCCAGCCGAAGCGCTTGGCGACGAAGAATGCCAGTACGGTGGTGATCAGCATCGTCGCCGCCACCGAGATACCATAAGCCGCCGCCAGCGCACCGGACGACTTGAACCCGATCACCAGCCCGAGACAGGCCAGCATCAGCATCCAGTTGACCGAGGCGATGTAGATCTGGCCGTATTCTTCGTGTGAAGTCTGCACCACCTGGGTGAGCGGGAGCTGGCGCAGCTGCACGAACTGGCGTGTCATCGAGAACACCCCCGAGATCACCGCCTGCGATGCGACCACCGTGGCGACGGTGGTGATCACGACCAGCGGATAAATGGCCCAGCTCGGCGCCAGATCGAAAAACGGCTGGTGAACATGCCCCGGTGCGGCCAGAATCAGGGCGCCCTGGCCGAAGTAATTCAACAGCACCGCCGGCAGCACCACGCAGAACCAGGCCAATCGAACCGGCCGGATGCCGAAGTGACCCATGTCGGCATACATCGCCTCGCCGCCAGTGATGGCCAGAAATACCGCGCTCAACACCAGAAATCCGGCGAAACCGTTGTGAATGAAGAACGCCACCGCATACCAGGGATTGATCGCCAGCAGAATCTGCGGGGCCTGCACGATGCCGTTGATGCCGAGCGCAGCAATCACCAGAAACCAAACCACGATCACCGGCCCGAACAGTTTGCCGATCCCTTCGGTGCCGCGGCTCTGGATCATGAACAGCCCGATCAGGATGAAAACGGTAATCGGGATCACGTAGGGCTTGAATGCCGGTGTCGCCACTTGCAGGCCCTCCACCGCACTGAGCACCGACAGCGCCGGCGTGATGGTGCAGCCGGCGTAGAGCATGGCGGCACCGAACAGACCCAGCAACAGCAGGATGTTGCGAGTGGAGCCGCCCTTGGCTTTCCAGGGATTGAGCAAGGCCAGCAGGGCCGGGATGCCGCCTTCGCCCTTGTTGTCGCCGCGCATCACGAACATCAGATATTTGCCGGTGATCAGAATGATCAGCGACCAGATGATCAACGACAGGATGCCGTAGATGTTGACGACATTGTAGGCCACGTGGTGATTGCCGGAAAACGACTCGCGTAACGCATAAATCGGGCTGGTACCGATGTCGCCGTATACCACGCCGAGTGCCGCCAGCGCCAGCCCCGGCGTACGACTGCGTGGTTCATCGCTGGATTGGTTGTTGGCGTTATCGTCCTGTTCCGAAGCGTCGCGTTTTGTCGCTTCCGCTTCGTCTTTGGGCAACTTCATCTGAGATCCAGAACATCGCGCATATCGTAAGCTCCCGGGCCGCGCTGCTCCAGCCAGCACGCTGCGCGCAGCGCGCCACGGGCGAAGTTGAGCCGGCTGCTGGCGCGGTGGCCGATCTCGATCCGTTCACCTTCACCCAGAAATAACACCTGATGGTCGCCGACCACATCGCCGCCGCGCACGCTGGAGAAGCCGATGGTCTGCCGGTCGCGCTCGCCGGTCCGGCCCTCACGGCCATGGATCGCCACGCGTTCCAGATCGCGACCCAGCGCCGCCGCCACCACCCGACCCATGGCCAGTGCCGTCCCCGACGGCGCGTCGACCTTGTGACGATGGTGCGCCTCGACGATCTCCACGTCGTAGTCCGGCCCCAGCGCACGCGCAGCCTGATCCAGCAGCTTCAGGCAGACATTGACGCCGATGCTGTAGTTGGCTGCCTGGCAGAGCGGGATTTTCGTCGCGGCCTCAGCGACGCGCGCCTGTTGTGCAGCATCAAAACCGGTGGTGCCGATAACCATCGGCCGTGCCGCGGCCACACAGCATTCCAGTGCAGTCAGCGTCGCAACCGGTTGCGAGAAATCGACCAGCACGTCACAACCGGCGATGGCGGTAGCAAAATCGGCATCGATGGCCACCCCTAACGCAGGCCGTCCGGACCAGCTGCCGGCATCCTTCCCCAAGGCGGGATCGTCGTCGCGCGTCAACGCGGCGCTCAGTGTCAATTCCGGCGTGTCGAGAATGCCTTCGATCAGCGCGCGACCCATGCGGCCGCTGGCACCGAGAATGGCGATACGGGTGTCTTTGTTCATCGCCATAGCTTACCCGCCTCGGCACCCGTTCAGGATTTGGTGTGTTCTCCGAAGAATGCCTTGGCCTTGTCCAGCCACGACGCGGCTTCCGGATTATGACGTTTGCCACTCTGCTCCAGGGTCTCGCCGAACATGTGCAGCAGGTCTTTTTGATGGCGCGTCAGGTTGACCGGGGTTTCCACCGTCAGACGGCACAGCAGATCGCCGGTGGCGCCGCCGCGGACTGGCTTGATACCCTGGCCGCGCAACCGGAATACCCTGCCGCTCTGGGTCGCTTCGGGAATCTTGAGCTTGTGACTGCCGCGCAGCGTCGGCACTTCCAGCTCACCACCCAGTGCGGCGGTGACAAAACTCACCGGCACGCTACAGCGCAGGTCCGCACCGTCGCGCTCGAACCACGGGTGTGGCTTGACCTGCACCTGCACGTAAAGATCACCTGCCGGTGCATTTCTACCCCCCGGCTCACCTTCGCCGCTGAGACGAACGCGGTCGCCAGTATCCACCCCCGCCGGAATTTTTACTTCCAGCGTCTTTTCGTTGCGCACCTGACCGGCACCGCGACAACTGCGGCAGGGCTCGGTCACCATGGCGCCGCGGCCGCGGCAGGCCGGGCAAGCCTGCTGCAGCACAAAGAAACCCTGCTGCACGCGCACCTGGCCGGCACCATGACAGGCCTGACATTCGCGCGGCGCCTTGCCGTCGGCGGTACCGTATCCATTGCAGGTTGCACAAGACTGAGCCGTAGGGATACGAATAGTCTCGGTGGTGCCGGATACCGCCTGTTCCAGGGTCAGATCGATGAGATAGCGCAGATCGGCGCCGCGGCGCGGACCGCCGCGGCCGCCGCCGCCGCCGCCGCCGCCGCCAAAAATGTCCGAGAACACATCGCCGAAAATGTCGGAAAACCCGCCGCCGGATCCGACACCACCCCCACGACCGCGTTCTAGTCCTTCATGGCCGTAGCGATCGTAGATTTCGCGCTGCTGCTGATCGGTCAGCACCTCGTAGGCCTCACTGACCAGCTTGAACTGTTCTTCGGCCGTCTGGTCACCCGGATTGCGGTCCGGGTGATACTTCATCGCCAGCTTGCGATAGGCTTTTTTCAGCTCGTCATCGTCCACCGTTTTGCCGACGTCCAGCACTTCGTAATAGTCCCGCTTGCTCATGCCGTCATTTCCTTTCTCAATCCCCCGGCGCAAACGAATACGCCCCCCGTCGCCGGAGGGCGCGTCGTAATTGCATCCGCAGAATTACTTGTCGTCCTTGACTTCCGAGAACTCGGCATCGACGACGTCTTCATTCTTGCCGCCTTCCGGCGTTCCGGCACCGGCAGCGCCCTCGCCGGCCGCAGCATTGGTTTTAGCGTAGGCACGCTCAGAGAGCTTGGCCGAGACCTGGGCTAGCGCCTCGGTCTTGGCCGTGATGACATCCTTGTCGTCGCCCTTGAGTACTTCGCGCAGCTCAGCGACAGCCGATTCGATCTGGGTTTTCTCATCGCCCTGTACCTGGTCAGCCAGATCCTTCAACGACTTCTCGGCGCTGTGGACCATCTGGTCACCATGGTTACGCGCGGTGATCAGTTCGTTAAACTGCTTGTCGTCCTCGACGTGCGACTCGGCATCCTTGACCATGCGCTGGACTTCTTCGTCGCTCAGTCCGGAGTTGGCCTTGATGACGATGGACTGTTCCTTGCCGGTGGCCTTGTCCTTGGCGTTGACGTTGAGGATGCCGTTGGCATCGATGTCGAAGGTGACCTCGACCTGCGGCACACCGCGTGGCGCCGGCGGGATGTCGGTCAGATCGAACTTGCCCAGTGATTTGTTAGCGCTGGCGACCTCACGCTCACCCTGCAGCACATGCACCGTCACCGCGCCCTGATTGTCGTCGGCGGTGGTAAAGGTCTCCGACTTGCGCGTCGGGATGGTGGTGTTCTTGTCGATCAGCTTGGTCATCTTGCCACCCAGTGTCTCGATGCCGAGGCTCAGCGGGGTGACGTCCAGCAGCAACACGTCCTTGCGATCACCGGCCAGTACCGAACCCTGAATCGCCGCACCGGCTGCAACGGCCTCGTCCGGGTTGACGTCGCGGCGTGGCTCACGGCCGAAGAACTCCTTGACTGCGTCCTGCACCTTGGGCATGCGGCTCTGACCGCCGACCAGGATGATCTCCTGCACCTCGCCCGCCTTCAGGCCGGCGTCCTTCAACGCCACCTTGCAGGGCTCGATAGTACGGTCGATCAGATCCTCGACTAGCGACTCCAGCTTGGCGCGGGTCAGCTTGAGGGTCAGATGCTTCGGCCCGGAAGCGTCGGCCTCAATGCCCTGTTCCTTCTTGAACTCGCTGGCGATGTAGTCGATCACACGCAGGTCGAAATCTTCACCGCCGAGGAAAGTGTCGCCATTGGTGGCCAGCACCTCGAACTGATGCTCGCCGTCGACTTGCGCGATCTCGATAATAGAGACGTCGAAAGTGCCGCCGCCGAGATCGTAAACCGCGATCTTGCGGTCGCCCTTGACCTTGTCCAGGCCGAAGGCCAACGCCGCCGCGGTCGGCTCGTTAATGATGCGCTTGACCTCGAGACCGGCGATCTTGCCAGCGTCTTTGGTAGCCTGTCGTTGTGAATCGTTGAAGTAGGCTGGCACCGTGATGACGGCTTCGGTGACTTTCTCGCCGAGATAATCCTCAGCGGTCTTCTTCATTTTCTGCAGGATTTGCGCGGAGATTTCCGGCGCCGCCATCTTCTTGCCCTTGATCTCGACCCAAGCGTCGCCGTTGGGCGCCTTGACGATCTTGTAGGGCACCATGCCGATGTCTTTCTGCACCACTGAGTCTTCGAAGCGGCGGCCGATCAGGCGCTTCACCGCATAGACCGTGTTGTGCGGGTTGGTCACCGCCTGACGCCTGGCCGGACGCCCCACCACAACCTGACCGTCGTCGGTGTAGGCGACCACCGACGGCGTGGTGCGCTCACCCTCGCTGTTCTCGATAATCTTGACGCTGCCGCCTTCCATGATGGCGACGCAGGAGTTGGTGGTACCCAGATCAATGCCGATGATTTTGGCCATGCTTGCTCCGCTAGTTCCGTGTTCGTTGATGTTGCCGCAACTGCGACGACTCAGTGCCGGTTAATTATGGGTGGATGTCGCCGATTCAAGACCACGACTGCGACCGGCGCAAACTCAATGCGCCTGATCTGCCGGTTTGGCGACCACGACTCTTGCCGGACGCAACAGTCGCTCATGTAGGCGATAGCCTTTCTGCATCACTTCAATCACATGATTGGGCGCCACCGCGTCGCTCGGCACCCCCGCCACCGCCTCATGCCAATCGTGGTTGAACGCCTCACCCTGCGGATCGACCACGACCACGCCGTGCTTCTCCAGAACATCGATAAGCTGGCGGTGCGTCAACGCCAAGCCCTCCGCAATCGATTGTGCCGAGGCCTCGGATGCGGTCGCCGCCTTGAGCCCAAGCTCCAGACTGTCGGCAATCGCCAACAGGTCGCGCAGCAGACGCTCGGCGCCGTAGCGCGCACTGTTGTTGACCTCCCGCTCGGCGCGCTTGCGGACGTTCTCCAACTCGGCCAGATTACGCAACTGCTGTTCGTGCATCTGCCCCTGTAATTCAACCAGCTCCGCCTGCACGAACTGCAACTGCGCATCCAGGTCCGGTGGCGAGTTCGGCGACGTGTCAACGCCGTCAACGCCATCGTTGGAAGGAGTCTGCGATTCTTGTTCTGCCATATCGGTTATTCGAGTACTGTAAATGGATCAGCGCGCAAGTGACGGGTAACTGCCACCCGCGAATGGTTACTTGGGGTCAGAAATCTGCTTTCAAGCCCGCGCTGAGCGCACGGGCAGTCTCGGCCACCAACGGGATGATGCGGTCATAAGCCATGCGCGTCGGCCCAATCACGCCGAGCACACCGGCGACTTCACCCTCGACATAGTACGGCGCAGTAACCACGCTGCATTCGTCCAATACCTTGTAGCCCGATTCCTGGCCGATAAAAATCTGCACTCCCGCCGCCGACAGGCACTGGTCGAACAGATTCAGCAGATCGCGCTTGCGATCCAGCGCGTCGAACAGCTGCCGAAGTCGCTGCATATCGGCCAACTCCTGAAACGCCATCAGGTTGGTACCGCCGGCCAGCACGTAATCCTCTTCGCCGCGATGCAAGACCTGCTCCGCTACCGCCATCGCCTGTCCCAGCAGTTGATGGACGCGGGCCTGAGTATCCAGCGCATCACCCCGCAGCGCGTCACGCAGACTCAGGAGATCGCGACCGGCGAAGCGCCGGTTGATCAGCTTCGCAAATTGCGTTAACTCGGACACGCTGTACTCGCGGTCGGTGTGGATAATGCGGTTCTGCACTTCGGAACGATTCACTACCAGAATCGCCAGTACACGCTGATCGGACAACGGCAGAAACTCAATGCGGCGCAAGGTGATCAGATTGCGCCTGGGCACGGTGACCACACCCGCCATGTCCGACAACCGCGACAGAGCGGTCGAAGCCGCCTGCACCAGGTCAGCGCTGGAGCGTCCGCGTACTGCCAACAAGTGATCTTCGATGCGTTGCCGCACGTCATCGTCGAGCGGCTCGGGCGCCAACAGCGTATCGACGAAATAGCGATAGCCGCGCTGGGTTGGTACCCGTCCGGCCGAGGTGTGCGGCGAGCAAACAAAGCCGTGTTCATCGAGATCGGCCATCACGTTGCGGATCGTCGCCGGCGACAGATTGACGCCCTCGGCGCGCGCCAACATGCGCGAACTCACCGGCTGACCATCGCGCACATAGCGATCTATCAGCAGCTTGAGCAGCTCAGCAGCACGAACGTCGAGTGAGAACAGCATGATCCGATCCAGGTGCGATATTTCCTTGGCGACTAGTATGACGCTAACAAAATCTGCCTGAATCCGCTAAGGCACGCCCACATTCGTGATAATTTGCGCGGCAGACAGACCCAAGCCCATGACTCCTTTCACGACTATCGGCATTATCTGCAAGCGCGACGATGTCCGCGCCAGCGCCACTCTGCAGCGCCTGCTGGGTATCCTGCAGGTCAGGCTGCAGAACAGCCGCGTCGAGCGCGTGCTGGTGTCGTCTGAAAACCCGGGCGCAGACGCCGACGGAATCGAGAACGTTTCGCGCGAAATGCTGGCTCAGCATTGCGATCTGGTCATCGTCATCGGTGGCGACGGTACCCTGCTCGGCGCCGCCCGCAGTCTGGCGCCGGCCAACGTGCCCATCTTCGGCATCAACCAGGGCCGCCTGGGCTTTCTGGTGGAAGTGAAACCCGAGCAGATCGAGAGCGCGATCGACGCGGTGTTGGCCGGTCGCTACAGCATTGAGGAGCGCGGCCTGCTGTCCACCTGCGTGCGCCACGACGACGGCAACGAAACACCGGCGCAACTGGCTGTCAATGACGTCGTCATCCGCAATCTCGCCGCCATCCGCATGCTCGAATTCGAGACCTGGCTAGACGATGAATTTATCTGCCGGCATCGCGCCGACGGCCTGATCGTGTCGACCCCGACCGGTTCCACCGCCTATGCCCTGTCCAGCGGCGGGCCCATCGTGCACCCCGAACTGTCGGCGCTGACACTGGTGCCGATCTGCCCGCACACGCTCACCGACCGCCCCATCGTCGTGCCCGCCGGCCGGTTGATCCGCGTCATTACCCTCGGCGAATCCAGTGGCGGCGCCCACATGACCTGCGACGGTCAGGTCGGCATCGCGCTCAACACCGGCGACAGCCTGGAGATCACGCCCTCGCCGCATCGCCTGCGCCTGTTGCACGCACACGATTACAGCTACTTCAGCCTGCTGCGTAACAAGCTGCTGTGGGGCCGAGGCGTTGACATGGGGCCGGAACGGGCTTGATTACCGAGCACCCATGCTGAGACATCTGCACATCCGCAATTTAGCGATCATCGACGAACTGGCGCTGGATCTGGCGCCAGGTTTCACCGTTCTCACCGGCGAGACCGGCGCCGGCAAATCCATCCTGATCGACGCCGTCGGCTTGGTGCTAGGCGCGCGGGCCGAGAGCGCGCTGGTGCGCACGGGCACCGCGCAGGCGGAGGTCACCGCGGAATTCAATCTGTCGTCGGGTGACGCGGCCCTGCAATGGCTGGACGCTCAGGCGTTAAGCGATGAGGACGAACCCCAGCGTTGCGTGATCCGCCGTGCCGTGCAGGCCGAAGGGCGCACCCGTGCCTTTGTCAACGACCGCCCCGTGAGCCTAGCCGCGCTGCGTGAACTGGGTGAGCTGTTGATCGAGATATTCGGTCAGGGCGAAAGCCAGACCCTGATGCGGGCCGAGGTGCAGCGGGAGCTGCTGGATGCCTACGGTGAAGCCAGAGCTTACCGCCAGGCACTGGAGGCAACCGCATCCGCCGCTCTCGAATGCCAGCGTATCGACACCGCGATCAAACGTATCCTCGAAACCAGCCAGCGCGATCCTGCCCAACTCGATTTTTTGCGCTATCAGTTGAGTGAACTCGAAGCGCTGGCGCTGGCGCGCGGCGAACCTGAACAACTCGAGATCGAACACAAACAACTGGCCCATGCCGACCGTCTGCTGCAGGACGGTGGCAACGTCCGTGATGCACTCTACGGCGACGACAACGGCCTCTACGACCAACTCGCCACCGTCACCGCCACCCTCGAAGTACTAGCGGCGCTGCATGCGGATTTCGGCAGCGTCGCCGAACTCACCGGCAGCGCGCAGGGGCATCTGCGCGAAGCGGCCGATCAGCTGGGCCACCTGCTCGACCGGCTCGATCTGGATCCGGAACGCCTGAATGAAGTCGAACAGCGCATGGCCGCGATCCACGAACTCGCCCGCAAACACCGCCTGCGCGCCGCCGAACTACCGGAGCGGCACGACAGTCTGGTCAGCGAACTCGCGCTGCTGGAAGACAGCGCCGGCGCCTTGGCGCAGTTGCAGCAACAGGCCGCGCAAGCCCGCGAACAATACGACCAAGCCGCCGCCGCACTCAGTGCGCAGCGCAAGACCGCGGCCTCGAAACTGTCGGCAGAAGTCAGCACCCGCGTGCGTGAACTCGGCATGGCCAACGCCGTATTCGAGATCGCGGTGGAACGCAGCACAACCGAACGTCCAAGCGTACACGGCGATGATCGGGTGCGCTTTGATTTCTCCGCCAATCCCGGCCAGCCGCCGCGACCGCTGAACAAAGTCGCTTCCGGCGGCGAGCTGTCACGCATCAGTCTGGCGCTGCAGGTCACGGCACGTCGGGCGGCCGTGGTGTCGACCATGATCTTCGACGAAGTCGACACCGGCATCGGCGGCGGTGTGGCCGAGATCGTCGGCACCCAACTGCGTGCACTGGGCGAAAGCCAGCAGGTACTGTGCGTCACCCATCTGGCGCAGGTCGCGGCGCAAGGCCAGCAGCACCTGTATATCCGCAAGGAAATCGAGAACAACCAAACCTACACCCGTGTGCAGGACCTCGCCCCGCGTGACCGCGTCACCGAACTGGCGCGCATGGCCGGTGGTCGTACCGTGACCCGCGCTACCGAGGCGCACGCACGGGAATTGCTGGGCAAGAAAACCCGTTAAACGTAGCCCCGAATTAGGGCCGACGGAGGCTTTGAACGAGGCCGGACCGTAGCTGACCGCTTCATTGCGTACTCCTCAATTTCTTCCGTGCTGCGTTTTGATCGCTGCCTGCGAGCGATTGAGATCTGGCCACGGATAATCGGACCGTGCCATAAGTGGGATCTCTGCTCTAATCCCAGGCGTCGCAAGGCGCCCCTCAGGAGCAGAAGACGATGAGACGGCCCCGCAGGAATCACACCGCGGCATTCAAGG
>CAJDWY010000007.1_pt1 | contig 19267 bp, 19 predicted proteins | sample 7391751 | NCBI WGS metagenome assembly CAJDWY01 (sample SAMEA7055745, study PRJEB34461) | soil metagenome | biome: terrestrial ecosystem; feature: Peninsula; material: soil | place: Antarctica | collected 2016
TGGGCGTCTGACCCGCCGCCTTGGGCGGCTCCCGTGATTTAAGGCGCCTTTGAGGCGCTCACCAATAAAGCCCCCGGCTTTGCCGGGGGATACTTACTTTTTGCTGATATTTACTCACTTCTAAAGTTATTTACAGAAAGTTCGACAGGCTGCTAACAAATAGAGGGGAGGGGCAGACGCCGGTCCAACCGGTTGTCGTGACCATCAGACGGGCGGTGGGTGATAGCCGTCCTTCCATTGCCGCAGCGCCGCGAAAACGCGGTCTGCCGTGCCCGGATCGCGTCCGACATGGCGGCCAACAGCATCGCGCACCGCAGTTTCGGCGCTGCGCAGAAAAGGATTGATGCGGCGTTCGCGTTCAATCGTGCTGGGCAGGCTGGGGCGGTTGGCTTTGCGCCACCCGCGCACTTCGTGGAGTGTCGCTTCGATGGCTGCATTGCTGGGCTCCACGGTCTGCGCGAACTGCAGGTTGGCGAGGGTGTATTCGTGCCCGCAATAGACCGCCGTTGAAGCGGGCAGCGCTGCAAGCCGCTGCAGAGAGTCGAGCATCTGCTGTGGAGAACCCTCGAACAGACGGCCGCAACCGGCGCTGAACAGCGTATCGCCGCAGAACAGCAAGCCCGGTGCGGGTTGCGCCGCGTGATAGGCGATGTGACCCAGCGTATGACCGGGAATGGCCAGTACATCGAGCCGCAGTTGCGGCGCGGACAACTCGACACGTTCCCCGTCGGACAGCAGATGATCCAGACTGCCGATCTTGTCAGACTCTGCTGCAGGACCGTAGATCTGTGCGCCGGTTGCGGCCTTCAAGGCCGGCGCCCCAGCGACGTGATCGGAGTGATGGTGCGTTAGCAGGATGGTGCGCAATCGCAGGTTGCGTGCCTGTAGCGTCTCGCGCACCGGTGCGGCGTCGCCGGGATCGACCGCGATGGCGTCGCGGCCGTCGTGAATCAACCACACATAGTTATCGGCAAACGCCGGCAGCGCCTCGATCCGCAGTTCGTAATTGTGTTGTGGAGGTATCATCTATGCATCTTGGCAAGCGACGAACGGAATCGTCAATGATGAATCTACATTTCGGACGCCATGGAGGCCGTCCATTGAGCCGTGACAGCCTGCTGCAATGGCAGCGCAGTGTACGTGGCCAGCGACTGTTGGCGTTGGAGGAACGCGAACTCAAACAAGTCCTGCCGGACATGTTCGGTCGGCATATCCTGCAGATCGGCCAGTGGGACCAGGACCAACGCCTATTGTCTTCGGCCGCAATGCTGCATTGCGCGGTATTGGGTGCCAACAGTGGCCTCGATGCACAGGCCCTGATCGATTATGAACAGCTGCCGATTATGAGCAAGACGGTCGACGCCGTCATCCTGCCGCATACCCTGGAATTCGTGCGTTCTCCACACACCTTGTTGCGTGAAGCCAGCCGCATTCTCACTGATCGTGGCTGGTTGGTAATCCTGGGCTTCAATCCCTGGAGCTTGTGGGGTCTGCGTGAACGACTGGGGCTACGTCACCGCGCGTTTCCCGCCGGTGCGCGGTACTATGGCGTCGGTCGACTCTGCGACTGGTTGGCGTTGCTGGATCTCGAAACTACCGCGGTCAGCCGCTTCGGCAGCGGGTTCCCGTGGAGTCCACTGCGCAGTCTAGGCGACCCCTGGAGCCTTGGCACGCTGGCGGCACCCTTACTGTCGAACTATCTGCTGGTGGCCAAGAAGCGCGTTATCCCGATCAACCGGATCGGGCTGGCGCAACGCGCACCGGTTCGAAGATTGCTGGGGCGCCCCCTATCCGTGTCTGGCGCGCGCGTAGAGCATCCGTGAAGGCGGTCGTCATTCATACCGATGGCGCCTGTCGCGGCAATCCGGGACCGGGCGGCTGGGGCGTTCTGCTGGAATGTAACGGACAGGACAAGACCCTTTGCGGCGGTGAGGCTGACACCACCAATAACCGCATGGAACTGACCGCCGCCATCATGGCGCTGGAAGCGCTGCGCCAGCCCTGCGAGGTGACGCTCCATACTGATTCCACCTACGTCAAGCAGGGGCTGACCGAATGGCTGCCCAGCTGGCGCGCGCGGGGTTGGTTGACCGCCTCCAGAAAGCCGGTCAAGAATCAGGATCTGTGGCGACGGCTGGATGCTGCCGCCGCCCGCCATCGTATCGACTGGCGCTGGATCAAGGGGCATGCGGGACATCCTGGCAATGAAGCCGCTGACCGGCTAGCCAATCAGGGTTTGGAGCAGAAATTGGAAAATGATAAAACGTGAGTCGGCAGATCGTCCTCGACACCGAAACCACCGGTCTGGAAGTCGAACAAGGTCACCGCATCATCGAGATCGGTTGCGTTGAACTGCGCGATCGCCGTGTAACCAGAAACCCGTTTCACCATTACCTGAATCCGGATCGATCCGTCGACGCCGGGGCAGTAGATGTGCACGGCATCGGCAACGAGCAGCTGGCCGACAAGCCGCGCTTTGCCGACATTGCCGATGAGCTGGTTGCCTATCTGCGGGATGCCGAACTGATCATCCACAACGCCGGCTTCGACGTCGGTTTTCTCGATGCCGAGTTTCAGCGTGCCCGACGGCTGGAGCGCATCGCCACATTGTGCAAGGTGACGGACACGCTGCCGCTGGCGCGGCGTCTGCATCCCGGCGGGCGTGCCAGTCTCGACGCGCTGTGCAAGCGTTATGCGGTGGATAACTCCAACCGCGAGTTGCACGGCGCACTACTCGACGCCCGCCTGCTCGCAGACGTTTATCTGGGCATGACTGGCGGACAGTCGAAATTATTGTTGGAGAGAGATAGCGACAGCACCAAGAACAATGTCTTGAATCGTGTCGTCAATCAACTGGGTGAATCCTGCAAACGGCCCTTGCAGGTCGTTCGCGCCGACGTCGGTGAACTACTCAGGCACCAGCAACGTCTGGCTGGAATTGCCGACAAGGCCGGACGGTGCCTGTGGTCCAATGATCTGAAGCTATGATGACGCGGAGCAAGTGATTCTTGATGCTTCCTGTAATCAGAGGCACCTTTCAACTTTTGCGTGCCAGTGCGGTGATGACTTCGAAGTAGGGCGGACGTTGTTCTCGGGAAGTCACGCGGCATGTTTCGACTTCCAGCCCGGCCTTGCGCAACTGCGTGTCGAGGACATGCGGGCGGATACCGAGATTGAGATGGTCATAGGCCTGCATTGCCGCCTCATGACGGTGTGTTTTGAGCGTCGCCACAATCAAACGTCCACCCGAGCGCAGCAGCCGTGAGCAGGCTGCCAGCACCCGCGCCGGTTGATCCGTGAACGACAGCGCGTGCATCAAAAAGATGTGATCGAAACTCTCGGCGGCAAATGGTAGGTTGTGCATATCGGCCCGACACAGGCTGATTTGGCGTCGATGCCGCAGACGCTTGTGGGCCGCCGCCAGAACCTTGGCGCTGATATCCACACACATGATCGAGCGGGCGTGATCGTGCAGCAGTTCGGCCAATACGCCGTCGCCCGACGCCAGATCGAGTACATCGCCCAAATCGAGCAGGCCGATCAGGGCGTGCGCGGTCGCCTCCCAGGTTCGTCCCGGCGAATAATGCCGTTCCATGCGTCCGGCAACGGTCTCCGCCCAAGTCAGATTCGATTTGCGTGCCCGGATCACTTGCTCGGCGTGCTCACGGTCGAGTTGCGCCTGGGTGTCGGCAATGCGATCACGCATCAGTTGCCACAACTCCCCAGCATCGCCGGTCTGTTCCGCAATGCTGTATTGACCTGCGACCGCGCCGGTACTGCGCTGTGTCGCGACCAAGCCGGCGCGAACCAGCTTGGCCAGATGGGTCGACACGCGACTCTGTGCCAAGCCGGTGATTTCGGTGAGTTCTGCCACTGACAATGGATAGCGTTCCAACAGCAGCAACAAACGTAGACGGCTGGTGTCGGCCAACAGCCGGCACAGCTCGGTACCCTGATCGAGACTGAGTTTCATCGGATATCTGAAATTGACAAAAAATGCCGCCGGCAGCGATGCCGACGGCTGATATAGTCATGATCGCGGCTGGCTACTCAGCGCGGTTTCGGAGTTTTACCGGCCGTAGCCACTGTAGCACCTGCAACTTTGTTGGCCGTTTTCTTGGCGCGGCTGGCGCGTGAGTTGGATGAGGGAGCCAGTGTGCTGATGCTTTCGGCTGCAACTGCCATACTTCTGCGTGCCGTACCCCGCGCTTTTTTGGGCGCGCTTTTCACAGTTTTCACGGCGGTCTTGCGGAGCGTTTTCGCGGTGCTGCCGGTTTGTTTCTTGACAGTCTTGACGGCCTTCTTTGCGCTTTTTTCGTCGCTTTTGGCGGCCTTGCGCGCTGAATCCCGCACTTTGGTAACCGCCTTGCGCGCCCGCTTCGTAGTGCGCTCGATCTCTGCGCTGGAGACTTTGCCACCCTTGAGGTTTTTCTGCATCAACTTGGTGAGTTCCAGTCGCGTCTCGGCGACGATCTCCAAGGCTTCTCGGGCACTGGCGATGATGCGGTTAGCCGCCTCTTGCAACACGTCGATCTGTTTGCTGGTGACACTCTTGAGGCTGTCGCCGCGCTTGGCTTTTTTGAGCGAACCGAGGGCTGCGCGGTAGGTGTCGTTGAGTGCCTTGAGCTCATGGTCGGCAACACGCTGCACGCCCTGATAGACGATCTTGTTGGCTGCAACAACCATATCCAGCGAATCCTTGCGCAGATTTTCCAGTTGCGTGCGAATCTGATCAATTCTGTTCGTAACAGCCATGTTCATCTCCCGCGTTAGTGTTTACCAAGAATACGACACAGCTGTCGTATACTAGTGTAGTGCTTCAACCTGTTTGAACCATTTTATCCAAGGTCATTCTGGCACGCATGACCTTCTGCAGGATATCGCTGGCTTTGGCCGTCCAGACTGGCCGTCCAGACGAAAGGTTTGGGGTTTTTGTTGTAAGCGTTGATGTAGCTGCTGATGGCTTGCTTCAAGTCAGCTACGCTGTGGAATACGCCGTTGCGCAGACGATCAACGGTGATGCTGCGGAAGAAGCGCTCGACCATGTTCAGCCAAGAGGCCGAGGTCGGCGTGAAGTGGATGTGGAAGCGTGGATGCTTATCCAGCCATGCTTTGACGTTCGGGTGCTTGTGGGTGGCGTAGTTGTCACAAATCAGATGCAGCGCTTTGTCTTTCGGCGTGCGTCGGTCGATCAGGCGCAAGAAGTCCAGCCACTCACTGTGACGATGCTGCAGCTTGCACTGTGCGATCACCTTCCCCTCCAAGGTGTCGAGCGCCGCAAACAAGGTGGTGGTCCCATGACGCTTGTAGTCGTGTGTCATGGTCGCATTACGGCCTGGCTTCATCGGCAAACCCGGTTGACTGCGATCCAGCGCCTGGATCTGACTCTTCTCGTCGCAGCACAGCACCAACGCATGGTCCGGAGGGGCCATATACAAGCCGACAATGGCTTCCAGCTTCTCCGCAAACTGTGGATCGTTGGATAACTTGAACGACTGCACCCGATGCGGCTTCAAGCCGTGCGCCTGCCAAACCCGCCATACTGCGGTGTCGCTGACCCCCACGCGTTTCGCCATGCCGCGTGTACTCCACTGCGTCGCCTGCGCGGGCTGGGTCTGCGTCGTCAACCGTACGATCTGTTTGATCTTGGCCGCAGTGATGCTGGGTGGCCGCCCGCCACGCGGCAGGTCTTTCTTTAACGCCTCAACGCCACCGGACTCAAAACGCGCACGCCAGCGAGCCACTCGATGTCGAGTGGTGCCGAGCCGTGTCGCAATGACTTCCTCAGAATCGCGTTCCGTTGCCGCCAGCACAATCGACGCGCGTTCTCTCCACCGCACACTGACTGTGCGTGATCGACTCCAGTGCTCCAGGACCTTGCGTTGTGCGTCATCAAGCGTAATCGGTGGTTTCATCGTCATGCTTCCGTCGTCGCGATAGACACCATGACAACGTCATGGACATGCGGTTCATTAATTGTGAAGCACTACACTAGTGTAGTGCGTCACATTTGATGGGACATTAGGTCGAGCGCCATTTTTTTTGTCAGTCAAGGTGTGAAGAGGAGTCATCATCGAACTATGGCGACGACGAGCAACGCAGGATGGCGAGAAAGGGGGCCAATACAAGTGCCGGATAGTGTGACGCACAACACTGGCGCACGGTGACTATGACGCCGTCGTTTGAACAGTTACTCTTTCAGAACGATGAGCTGAAATTGTTCTTGTGACGCATGTCAGTACCCCGTATACTTTACCCCGCTTTACGGGGCCATAGCTCAGCTGGGAGAGCGCTTGCATGGCATGCAAGAGGTCGCCGGTTCGATCCCGGCTGGCTCCACCATACGTACCGTCAAGCTCGCGCAGTCGCACGTGTACAGCGTTGGAGGATTCTGCATCCTCCACGTTCGCCACATATGGCTCGCGGACTTGACAGACGCATATATTCACTGAACATTCGCAAACAGCCTGCCAAGTCCCCATCGTCTAGAGGCCTAGGACACTGCCCTTTCACGGCGGCAACAGGGGTTCGAATCCCCTTGGGGACGCCAATCTTTTCAATAGGTTGCGTCTGTTTTAAGAAACTGCCTGAGCAATCTAGGTAAGTTTTGGGTAAGTAAGAGGCGTCGAAATCGACACCTGTGACAAAATCCGTTTGCCCCGATTCGCCGCATTCATGTCCACGCCCCGCTTACTGCGGTTCTTGAGAGCGTGGTACGCGACGGGCCTGCGTTTGAGCGTAACTCCAACGGGTGAAGCAGCCGCGCGCTGAACTTGGAGCTATTATCCTCGCCCCGAACTACAATCCGGCGTCGCCAGTGGCAACTCATTGATCTCCGCACGGGCCTCGCGCCAAGCGGGATAGTGCCTGTTCATTAAAGCGACGAAACGTTCGCTGTGGGTGGGCTCCAGCAGGTGCATCATCTCGTGGACGATGATGTATTCGAGTAAATCTTTTGGCTTTTTCACCAGCTCTGTATTCAGGCGGATATTCCCTGCACGATAATTGCAGCTCCCCCACTTGGTCTTCATCCGCTGCAAAAAATAGCTGGAGACATTGACGTGTAGCTTCCGCTCCCATTTACGAATCAGCGCCGGGACGGCATCGTGCAGCAGGGCTTTGTGCCACTCGTGCATCACCGCGTCGCGCTGCGCTGGACTGCTACCAGGGCGAACCGTGAGGGTGATACGCCGATGATCGAGCGAGACACAGGGCTTGGCATCCCTCTCAACAACAGAAAGCAGATACCGCCTCCCCCAAAGGAAATGGCTCTCGCGTCCGACAAACTGGCGCGGCGTTTCCCGCGCCTGCGCCTTGAATCGGTCTTGCTGCTCGCGTATCCAGCCGAGCCGTGAGATGGCATAGGCTCGCGCGACTTCCATGCGTGTGCTGCTTGGTGCAGCCATCGTGACGTGGCCGTTTGGAGGGCGCACGGACAAGTGAACATGCTTGATGTTCTTGCGCGTGACGGCGATGGAGATGTCGCCGAGTTCAATAGTTTCGGTCATCCGTAGCCCGGCTGATTCTTGATGATCTCGAATAACGCCAGCGTTGCTTGTCGATCTCTGGACATGATGGGGAACAGGGCATTGAGTACCTGCTTCTCGCGGGTGTCGTCGCCTTTCCAACCCGCGGGAGCATTCTCGCGCATGGCTTGGTCAATCCTGAGTGCAAGCGCGGAACGCTCTCCTCGTTCTATAGGGGTTTCCTCCCGCGTCATTGGAGTCCCGCCTGCCAGGATGTCGTACAGGTTGTTATAGATGACGACAGCCTCCAGCTTGCCATGCAGAATTGCCGGTACGCCGGTAACGGCATCCTTGTTCGCCATGCATTTTACCAATTCCTCCGCCTCTTTCAAGAACTCTTCGTAGGCAGAAGCGTCGGCACGGCTTTGCTTGATGAGGTCATCCAGCAGCTTGGACATCTCCGCGTAAAACCGCGGATCAGTAAGCTGATCACGAATGATGGTCTTGCGGACGTTGTTGATAATGCCCTCGGCTACCGCGTTGTTTGAGAGCTTGCCCTTCTCGTTCAGCTTGCGGGCGATGGCATCGTGGATGCCGGTCTCGATGATGAGCTCGGTAAGCGACAGTGAGTTCAGGTTGCCCAAGTCTGATGCCGGATCGGCCTGAACGTAGGTGTTGAGCAGGTGACGCATGTCCGCCTCATAAGGCTTGATGTCCAACTCCTCGCCGGAGTGCTTCTTGATTGCGGCTCGGGTGTCGCCGTAGAACGCCACCTCCTTTTGCAGCGCCTCGGCTTGTGCGTCGGTATATCCGGCTGCGGTGAGGTCCTGGGCGATGTCCGCGTAGGCGCGAACGAACGTCGCCACGGACTTGTAGAAGGAGATGCGCAACGGCTCAGTCTCACTCAGCGCGTCGGCATTGGCCGCGTCGCCACAGAAATAGTGCAGGAACTGCTCCACCTCACGCGGTAGCGGCACCGGAGCACACAGATATTGAAGTGCCTCACGAGTCGCATCGAGCTTCTTGCGGCCCTCCTTGAGCCAGTCCTTCAGCTCGACGTTGTTACCGCCGCCGTTGCCTTCGTCGATGTCCAACTCGTCGGAGCTATAGACGGCAATCGCCTCCTGCACGTCCGTGAACAGCGCCTTGAAGTCCACGATGTGCCCGTAATCCTTGTCGTCACCATCGAGTCGGTTGGTGCGGCAAATGGCCTGGAACAGGTTGTGATCGTGCAGCTCGTTATCGAGGTAAATGTAGGTGCAGCTCGGCGCATCGAATCCGGTGAGCAGCTTGCTCACCACGATGAGTAGCTTCAGATTCGCCGGCTCCTCGATGAAACGGCGCTTTGCCTCGTCCTCGTAAGCCTTGGTCGTCTGACCGTCCTTCAGGACGTGCTGGGTATAGGTGTCAAACTTGTAACGCTCGTCGCTGTTGGCCGGTTCGCGCGAGATCGCGTTGTGATTCGGCTCAAAGGAGGTGACGACGCCACAGAACGCACCGAGCTTGGTGTTTTGCAGCAGTCGATAGTAGTGGCAAGCGTCGTAGATGCTCGATGCCACCAGGATGGCCGTGCCCCGATCATTGTTCAGGCGCGGCTTCAGGTCGAAGTCTTCGATGATGCTGTGGATGATGCGCTGCTTGCGTTCTCCTGCACTCATCAGCTCTTCCATCGTCGCCCAGCGTTTGCGCAGGACCGCTTTCTGGAAGTTATTCAGCGTTTTGGTCTTCTTCTCAAAATAGGCTTCGATGGCCTGCGGTGAGGTCAACCGCTGCGGCACATCGCGGGCCTCGTATTTGAGGTCGAGAATGACGCCGTCGGCCACGCCCTCGTGGAATTTGTAGGTGTGGATGTAGGTGCTGAAAATATCCCGCGTTCTCAGCTTGGCCGCATCTTTCTTGAGCAACGGCGTGCCGGTGAAGCCGATGAAGCCGATGAAGATGGCGCTTTCCAGCCAGCGCTTCATCTGTCGGTTCATATCGCCGCCCTGGGTGCGATGGCACTCATCCACGAATACGTAGAAGTGCCCGTGGATCGGCGGCGGATCACCCTTGAGATCAGCCGGATCGAACTTGTGCAGCAGTGCGCACAGCAGACGGGGCGCAGTGGCGCCAAGCTTGTCGACAAAATCCGCGCGTGAGGTGATGCGCGGCGATTTTGAATCTACGGACACCACCCCGGCGTTCTTCATCACGCCCTCGATCTGCTTATCGAGCTCGTCGCGGTCGGTCACGATGAGGATGCGGCCCTCAGGGTCATGTTCCAGTAGCCACTTGGCCAGCAGCACCATGAGGATGCTCTTGCCGCTGCCCTGGGTGTGCCAGATGACACCGCCCTCACGCTTGCCGATGCGCACCTGTGCCGCCTTCACGCCCACGAACTGATGCTGGCGCGGCACCTTCTTGATGCCATTGTCGAAGATTACAAAATTACGAATCAGGTCGAGTAGTCGCGACTTCTCGCAGAGTTCTGCCAATGGCCGGTCGAGCAAGGCTCCGGCCGGGATCGGTTCGCCTTCAGTCAAAGGCGCAGCTTTCCATTCGACAAAGAATCCCTCGCGCGTGGTCACCGTACCGTAGCGCAGGCCCTGGGAATCACTGCCGGCCAGTAGAAACTGTGCCGTGGTGAAGAACGGCAGGTTGAAGATAGTCTCCTGATTGGTGATGAGCTGGCGCACGCCGTCGCCAATCTCCACCGAACTGCGCTTCAACTCGATGACTGCCACAGCGATGCCGTTCAGATACAGAACGATGTCAGGCCGGCGCTCGTAACCACCGCGCAGAGTCACTTCCTCGGCGAGGGCAAAGTGGTTGCTCTCTGGATTGTTCCAATCCACCAGATGCACCGTCTCGAAGGACTGACCCGCCGCGATCTGCACCGGCACGCCGTAGCGCAGCAGTGAATAGGTACGCAGGTTGGCCTGATACAACGTAATACCGGTAGCATCGGCTGCGGCTGTGAGCTTCTGCACTGCACTGGAAATATGCGCCTCAGAATAGCCGCGCTGTTTGAGATTGGTCCGGAGCAAGTCCACCTCGATGCAGCGGTTGTTGTCCCGTTTGCTCCAATCTTTGAGGTATTCGTAACCAAGACAATTTGGACGTGACTGGTTCGTGAACAGCGCGATGACGCGGTTCTGGGTCTTGCGTTCGGAGCGCGGCAGTTCAGGCATTGACGCCGCCGGCAAGCACATCAGCAGTTATATATTTGCGAAATGACTCGGCTTCGGTGAAGCATCGAAACCCAGCTTGGTTAGCCAGCATGATAGTCGAGCTTTCCTCATTCAGGAGTACCGCAACCGGCTGGCTCAGCTCCTCCTGAATGCCATTGGGCCACGCCAGGTCGAACACCGCCTTCTGCTCGCCGGTGCCTGAGTCCGAGAAGTCGTACGAAACAATCCCGCGCGGAAGATCGTTCGATGCAACCCACTCATTCAGTGCCACCAAGTCGGTTTCCTCCTCCTCGCTGGTTATTCCACCGACGACTGTGATCGGCGATGGGGTCACCACGGCTAAGCTATTTATCCATTGCAGATCACCGTGAAGCAACTCTTGCCGCGCTCAACTTCCAAGTGCAACATTCAATCGGGAAAAATGTTGCGTGAGAAAATCATACACACACCTGAGTCTTGAAGAACGCGCAGTGATCCAGACACGCCTGGAACAGGGCAGCAATCCTAGCCAGATCGCGGTCCGTTTGCGGCGTTCGGTTTCCACCCTCACCCGTGAGCTCAAACGCAACGGCTGGATCAGGCCCCAGGGTCTACGTGGACGCGGGCGCCTGCCGGTGGCTCCCGCGGTGTCCTCACCCAACACCGCGCTCATGCGGATCAGTGCACGCCGCGGGTTGCACTCCGCCTGCAAACGGGTACGGCGTTGTGGGCGCGCGTGAAGGGCTCTCTCAAGGATGACCACGCTCCCGAGCAGATTGCGGACATACTGGCGCGTGTGCATTCCGATACGCCGTCCCTGCGGGTCTCTCACGAAACCATCTACACCGCCATCTACGCCCTGCCGCGGGGAGAGTTGCGCACGCAGGTGATCGGTTGGCTGCGGCACGGTCATGCCCAGCGTCGGCCACGGGCGAGAGGGCGTGACTATCTTTTGTTTGCCTCAATCAACTGCAGAAGAGCCAATCTCAAGTCGTGCTCATCGGGTAGTGGATTGCAAACAAGTTATGGATACAACATGTGGCGTATTGTGATGAGGAAAGCGGGCCTGCACTCAAGCCGTACGTGGCGACGACGGCAATCACCGAACTTCGTGTAAGCATTTTACTCGGTAGCGTGGCATGCTCGCCGCTCAACTATCACTATCAATGTTGCCTCGACTGGAGGAAGCCGGGCCTTGAACCTGATATTCAGCCACATCATCACCGTCTGCACCGGCAATATCTGCCGCAGCCCGATGGCGGAAGCCATCCTGCGACAACGACTCGCCGGGCATGGTGCGGTAGTGGAGTCGGTGGGTATTGGCGCGCTGGTCGGAGCGCCAGCCGACCCGCTGGCACAGGCGTTGATGCTGGAGCGCGGCATCGACATCTCGGCGCATCGCGGACGTCAGGCCGATGCCGGCAGCCTCGCCGGCGCCGATCTGGTGTTGACGGCCGAGACACTGCACAGCGACTGGATCAACAGGCGGTTTCCTTCACTGCGCGGGCGCGTACACAAGCTGGGGCGATGGCTGGGTGACAAGGATATCGTCGACCCTTATCAATATCCGCGAGCTGCGTTTGAAGCCGCTCTGGCGGAAATCGACGCCAGTGTGGAGGCGTGGTTGCCCAAGCTGGCGGAATGACGTGTAGCCCGGCGCCGACGGCCAGACCTGATTTCGCTGCGCTAAACGGGGCTACTTTACAACGGGCGCTCGCGACTACTACCTGGGCTTTTACGCAGTTGGGCCAGACGTTCGGCGATCTTGCTTTCAAGTCCGCGTGAAGTGGGTTGGTAGAACCGGCTACCGGCCAGCGCATCGGGCAGAAATTGCTGACCCTCCGCATGGGCATCCGCCTCGTTGTGATCGTAACGGTAGCCGGCGCCGTAGCCGAGGTTTTTCATCAGCCGGGTGGGCGCATTGCGGATGTGCAGTGGCACTTCCAACGAGCCGTGTTTTTCCACCGCGGCTTTGGCGGCGCCGAACGCGGTGTAGACGGCGTTGCTCTTGCTGGCCACGGCAACGTAGACGACAACCTGGGCGATGGCGAGATCGCCCTCAGGACTGCCAAGCCGTTCGTAGGCATCCCAGGCTTGCAGCGCCATCGGCAGTGCGCGTGGATCGACCAGGCCGATATCTTCCACCGCCATGCGCACCACGCGACGCGCGATGTAGCCAACATCGGCGCCGCCATCAAGCATGCGCGCGTACCAGTACAGCGCGGCGTCGGGATCGGAGCCGCGTACGGATTTGTGCAGGGCAGAGATCTGGTCGTAGAAGTTGTCGCCCTGCTTGTCGAAGCGGCGCAGACCGCGACCCACCAGCCGTTCGAGCAGAGCGTCGTCCTTGTCGCCGGCCGCTCGCGACAGCTCGACGGCCGTCTCCAGCAGGATTAGCGCCCGGCGAGCATCGCCGTCGGCGGCCTCGGCAATCCGGGTCAGCCAGCCTTGGGGAACGACGTCCGCGGCTTCGCCCATGCCGCGTTCGCGGTCGGTCAATGCACGCTGCAGCAGGTCGGCGACAGCGGCTTCATCCAGCGGACGCAGGACAAACACGCGCAATCTCGACAGCAGCGCGCTGTTCAATTCAAAGCTGGGATTCTCGGTGGTGGCGCCGATCAGGATCAGCGTACCGTCCTCGACGAACGGCAGCAGCGCGTCCTGCTGGCTTTTGTTGAAGCGATGAATCTCGTCGATGAACAATACCGTGCGCTGCGATGGCTGCGCCTGCAGCGCCAACTGCGCCTTGGCGGTGGCTTCACGGATATCCTTGACGCCGGCCATCACCGCCGACAGCGTCAGAAACTGGGCTTCGGAGTATTGCGCCACCAGCCGCGCCAGCGTGGTCTTGCCGACGCCGGGCGGCCCCCAGAACACCATCGACGGAATACGGCCGGACTCCAGCGCCACCCGCACCGGCGCACCGGCGGCCAGCAGGTGCGCCTGCCCGACGACTTCATTGAGGGTGCACGGGCGCATGCGCTCGGCAAGTGGGCGCACGGCCCGTTCAGGGAGAGGGTTGGACGTCATTCGTTACGGTGGCAAGGAACAGGAACGGGGACATCACGACCTCGGCCAATCCCTCGCCCGCATCAATCCGGATCCGGCGCAGCGCTGCCGACCACAGTGACACCGGCCGGAGGCTTGAAAGCGTATGTTTTGGCGGCCACGGGAGCGTTGGTCTTGATGTTGTTGAAACTCACGTCGGTGGTATCGCCAAGCTGGTCGTGAAACACCATACGTACGGGCACTCCGTTGCGCAGCGACAGTTCGATGGATTTGAAGTCGCTGTCTTTCGATTTCGGAATCAGACGCACCACTTGTTCACTGTTATCGCTGCCGCCATCTTGCAATGTGAACGCATCGTTAAGCGCCGCCCGCTGTGTCAACAAAGCGGCAGGCGATCCGGTCAGCGCCTGTTTTGCCGAACGCAACGTCACCTGTTTGAGGTCGGGATCGTAGACCCAGATGGTGTGCCCGTCGCAGATGATCAACTGCTGGTACGGCTTCTCGTAGGACCAGCGAAATTTACCCGGTCGCGACAGCCACATCTGTCCGCTTTGCGACTTCACCACCCGGCCCTTGTCGTCGGTCTGCACCTGCTTGAAGTCGGCCTGCAGGGTGTGGACGTTGTCGACGAAGTGCTCGATCGCAACTCGTGGGTTGTCGGCACGGGCAGTTGCAGCACCGGCAAGCATCCCGGCGGCCAGCAGAAAGGGCATCCACGCTTTTGGCATCAGTGATTCCGGAAAACAACTTGTATGTTCATCATCTCGATCGACTCCTGTTCGTGAACCGACAGATTCACTCCCGCCCGCCCGGCGCCAGAATCTCGCGGCTGCCGCCCGGGCCGCTGGGGCCGACGATGCCGGCGGCTTCCATCTGCTCGACCATGCGCGCGGCGCGGTTGTAACCAACGCTGAGACGGCGCTGCACCCAGGAGATGCTGGCCTTGCGTGATTCCAACACGATGGCGACGGCCTGGTCGTAGAGCGGGTCCTGCTCAGCATCTACCGCTTCCGGGTCGCGCGCATCGGGCTCGCCGGCGATGACGTTTTCGATGTAATCCGGCTCGCCGGTCTGCTTGAGATAGGCGACGACTTTGTGGACTTCGTGATCGTCGACGAAGGCACCGTGGATACGCGCGACCTGGCTGGCGCCGATCGGGCGGTAGAGCATGTCGCCCTGCCCCAGCAGGGACTCGGCGCCATTCTGGTCGAGGATGGTGCGTGAGTCGATCTTGGAAGCAACCTGGAAGGCGATGCGGGTGGGAATGTTGGCCTTGATCAGGCCGGTGATGACGTCGACGCTGGGGCGCTGGGTGGCGACGATCAGGTGAATGCCGGCAGCGCGCGCTTTCTGCGCGATACGGGCGATCAACTCTTCCACTTTCTTGCCCACCACCATCATCATGTCGGCCAGTTCGTCGATGACCACAACGATGTGCGGCAGGTTTTCCAGCGACGGTGTTTCCGGCACCTCACCTGCGGCGAACAGATCGGGCGGCGGTGCCAGCGGATCGGCCAGCGGCGTGCCTGCAGCGAAGCTCTCTTCGATCTTGCGGTTGAGCCCGGCCAGATTGCGTACCCCGACGCCGGACATCAGGCGGTAACGGCGTTCCATCTCTGCCACGCACCAGCGCAGCGCGTTGGCGGCGTCCTTCATGTCGGTGACTACCGGTGTCAGCAAGTGCGGAATGCCGTCGTACACCGACAGCTCCAGCATCTTTGGGTCGACCAGGATGAAGCGCACCTGTTGGGGCGTGCTCTTGTACAGCAGCGACAGGATCATGGCGTTGATTGCTACCGACTTGCCGGCGCCAGTGGCGCCCGCTACCAGCAGATGCGGCATCCGTCCCAGATCGGCGGCGACCGGGTTGCCGGCGATGTCCTTGCCCAAGCCCAAGGTCAACGGCGAAGCAGCCCTCTCGTAGACCGGCGCCGACAGAATCTCCGACAACATCACGGTCTCGCGCTTGGCGTTGGGGATCTCCAGGCCGATGACGCTCTTGCCTTCGATCACTTCGATCACGCGCACGCTGCTGATGGCCAGTGCCCGCGCCAGATCGGTGGCCAGGTTGCTGATCTGCGATCCCTTGACGCCGGGCGCCGGCTGCAGATCGAATCGCGTGATCACCGGTCCCGGCAGCGCGTCCACCACCTCGGCCTTGACGCCAAAATCGGCCAGGTGACGCTCCAGCTCGCGAGCCAGATGGTCCAGTTCATCCGGACTGTAACGCCTGCCGTTGGATCTGGGCGGATCCAACAAGGCCAAAGGCGGCAGCGGCTCGCCGGTAAATGCGGGAATATCGACGGCAGCCGCGCGCGTACGAGCTGATTTGCCTGCGGGTTTTGTCGTTGGCGGCAAGCCCAGCAGATCGAGTTGACTGGTATCGACCATCAGCCGGTCCAACACCGACGTCTTGCGTGCGCGCGGGTCGCGGCGCTTGCGCGCCGCGGAACTGCCTGCCGTGCCGCTGTCCAGGGCAGATTGTTCCGGCGAATCGCCGCTCTCCGTCAGACGCGTCAGCACCGCTTGATACAGATGCAGCGCCGACGCGCCGAGCCGCTCCAGCACTGCCATCCACGAGAACACAAACGCTAGCGGTGCGGCGGCAACGAACACGGTCAGCAGCAGCAGCGTGGCACCGACCGCGTTGAGGTCGTGTTCCAGCACGTCGCGCAGGTAGTGGCCGGCGGCGCCGCCTGCGCCTTGCATCACCCAGCGGGTTGAGTCGAAAAACAACGCGCACAAGCCGGCCAGACTGAGCAGCGCCGCGATCCAGGCGACGGCCCGCACCGCCACCGGCACCGGCACCACCTCCGGTGCGCCGCGATAAACCCGCAAACCGATCCACAGGATCGCCCACGGCAGCAGCATCGCCACATAGCCGAACGCTCCAAACAGCGCATCCGCCAGCCAGGCGCCGGCGGTGCCGGCGAGATTGCGCGCCGGTGCGCCGTTGCCGGTGGACCACCAGCCCGGATCACCCGGATGAAAGCTTAGCAGCGCAACGACCAAAAACAGGGCGATGCCGGTACAGGCCAGCAGCACCGCTTCACGCGGCAGCCGTCCCAGCCAGCCGGGATCATCCTCGATCGATCGGTCGGTGGAGTGGGCGGTCTGGTTTTTGCTGCGAATTGCCATCACATCCAATACGGAACCGGTGAACTAAGAAATTAAAAGGGGAATTGGGAGGCTGCGGGGTGGAGCCGCAGCTTGGAACGATATAACGTGTATTTGGTGTCTGTTTCAGTATATCAGCGCCGCACGGGCCGACCGGCCGGGCGCCATCTGCAGCGGGTCTTGAATTTCGACGGCAACACCTTCATTTTAAAGGCGGGCCGAATGAGGTGGAGAATGGCATCTGTTAACACCAGCAACGCGACAATCCGTCACTACGTACTGACTCCGGACGGAGCGATCCGTGAATTTAGCGCGGACGAAGCGGCGTCGGTAGCCGTCGGCACGGACTGCATTCCGGAGTATGCGGACAGCGACCTGCGCTACCTGCTGGTGTCGTGTGAGCCGCAGGGCGAGCACGAACTGCAGATTCAGACGGCCGGTGCGGCCATCCACTTCGACGCCGAGGGACGCATGGTGGAAGTACGTGCAGCCACTGCGGAAGAAAAAATTTCTCGTTTCGAACACGACACCTGCGTGCAGTGGGCGCTGCGTGAACTGGTACCGGCGCGGCCGACCTTGAACTAGGACCCTAACCGTGAAGTTGCGCCAGTTCGACAGCATTGCCGCCATCGATGCACAGACTTGGAACGCTTGTTTTGCAGCAGATGACCCTTTTGTTCGCCACGATTTTCTGGCCGCGCTCGAAGCACACGGTTGCGCCGTGCCGCAGACCGGCTGGACGCCCTGTCACGCCGCGCTCGAAGACGATGCAGGACAGGTGATTGGCGCGGCGCCGCTGTATCTGAAGACGCATTCCTACGGCGAGTTCGTGTTCGATTTCAGCTGGGCCGAAGCCAGCCGTCGGCTGGGGCACCGCTATTACCCCAAACTGCTGTGCGCGGTGCCGTTCACACCGGTCACTGGCCCTCGGCTGGGTGCGCGCGACGACTGCACCCGCACGGCGCTGGCGCAGGGTCTGCGTCAGCTTGCCGAGCGCATGCAGCTGTCTTCCCTGCACGCATTGTTCGTGAACGATACCGATCTGTGTGCGTTGCGGACGGCACAATGCGTCGAACGCAACGACGTGCAGTTCCACTGGCGCAACTCCGACTACGCTGATTCTGCCGCTTTTCTCGCCACGTTGACCCACGACAAACGCAAAAAAATCCTGCGCGAACGGCGGCGTATTGCCGAGGCCGGTCTGCGCCACCAGTGGCAGGCCGGCGACACCCTGAGCGAAGCCCAGTGGGCCGAGGTGTATGCCCTGTATGCCAACACTTACGCCGAGCGCGGACGCGAACCGTATCTGAACCTGGATTTTTTTCTCGACTATGGCCGCCGACCGGACACACCCGTTCGTCTGGTTAGCGCCTTCGACGACGCGCGGCGGGTGGCGGTCGCCATTACCTTGCGCGGCGGCGACACGCTTTACGGCCGGCATTGGGGTGCGGCGGCGCACTATCACAGCCTGCATTTCGAGACCTGTTATTACCAGGGTATCGAATACTGCATTGATCAAGGTCTTCGGCATTTCGATGCCGGCGCACAGGGCGGCCACAAGCTGGCGCGCGGCTTTGTGCCCGAACTCACGAGCTCCGCACACTGGCTGTCCGAGCCGCTGCTGGCCGATGCGGTACAGCGCGCGCTCAAACGCGAACGCGTGTTGGTCGAAGCCGAAGGCCGCATGTTGTCCGCGCATAATCCCTATCGCCAGCACGATGAACAGCAGGCAGCGGCGGCAGTGCTTTCGCTGGAGTAACATAAGCGTCGTTATGGACAACCCGGTACGCTTGCACTGGCTCGATCCGCGCGATCCGCATCAACTCTTCCCGCCCGCTCGGCAGGCTATGCGCAGTCCCAACGGCTTGCTGGTGATCGGCGGCGATCTCTGCGCCGACCGGCTGATCCGTGCCTATGGCCAGGGTGTCTTTCCGTGGTTTAACCCCAACGAGCCGATCCTGGGCGCTTGTGCCGAGGCGAATTTGCACTCAGCCTCGACTGCGCTTTCGATGCCGTCCTCGAAGGCTGCGCCGCCGCCCGCGCCAACAGTCACGGCACCTGGCTGGGTCACGATATGAAACGGGCCTACCGTGTGTTGTTCGAGCGGGGGTTATGCCACTCGGTGGAAGTCTGGCAGTACGGCCAACTGATCGGCGGCCTGTATGGCGTGGCACTGGGGCGGGCGTTTTTCGGCGAATCCATGTTCAGCCGCAAGACTGATGCCTCCAAGATCGCACTGTGTCTGTTGGCACGGCAGCTGCAGGTCTGGGACTACGGCTTGATTGACTGCCAGATCGCCTCTGCACACCTGCAAGGGTTGGGCGCGATCGAGCTGCCGCGCGCGCGTTTTTTGCTGCAGTTGCGCGACGCCTTGCAAGTACCGCCACGCAGCGGCCACTGGCAGTTCGACATTCCGCTGCCGGGCACGCGCACCCATCTGCCGACGCCATGAGCGAAATCCACCGGGTCCGCCTGTTGGTCAGCCGCGAGCACGATTGCGGCTACCTACCGCAACGCACTGCGCGC
>CAJDWY010000002.1_pt1 | contig 18811 bp, 11 predicted proteins | sample 7391751 | NCBI WGS metagenome assembly CAJDWY01 (sample SAMEA7055745, study PRJEB34461) | soil metagenome | biome: terrestrial ecosystem; feature: Peninsula; material: soil | place: Antarctica | collected 2016
ATGCAGGTTGCTGAGCCGAACTTTCCGGCCGCCCGTGCAGATGTTGCGCATGTGGTGGCCGGTCTGGGCGGCGACAACCTGGCTCTGCGGCTAGCAGGGTCAGCCGACATACCGTTTCTTCGGCAGTTGTACGGCGAAACCCGCGAAGCCGAGCTGGCGGCGGTCGGCTGGCCGGACGCGGTGCAGACCTCCTTTCTGGACAGTCAGTTTGGCCTGCAGCATCGGCATTACATCAATCATTACGCCGACGCTGATTTTTTGCTGCTGGAGCAGGGCAAAGAAGCGCTGGGTCGGCTTTGCCTGCAGCGCACCGCGCCGGACTTTTTGGTCGTCGACATCAGTCTGTTGCGACGCGCGCAAGGAAAAGGCATCGGCAGTCGCCTGATCGTTGCCGTGCAGGAACTGGCTGCCGCGACGGGCTGTGGTGTGCAGCTGCATGTCAACCAGCGCAACTTGGGGGCGCAACGGCTCTACCGACGGCTAGGTTTCGAGCTGATCGATCATGAGGTGGCGCAGGCGTATCTGCGCATGCAGTGGCGCGCCGGCGCAGCAGCGCCACTCAGTTGAACACGGCCTGGTAAAGAAACCCGTCACGATCACGAGCTACCGCGGTCAGAAAGATGCCGAACTCGCCGGTGGTTTCGTGATGCATGTTGTAGATGCGTTGCGGAAACACGATTGCCGCCTCGTTGCGAAACAGTAGTGAGAACGGATGACGGCTCTGTCCGGCCAGCGTGGGTTGGTTCAGCGAACGCGCCTCCACCAGCACGAACGGTGCGCGTGATTCCGCCACGTCGACGGTAAATGTTTCGTTGAGCTGTCCGGCAAAATGTTCCAGCTGCAGTATCTGCATGCGCGATACCCCCTATCAGTTCCACAGCATGCCAAGTGACGCGAAGGGATTCAATTCTCGCGCACGATCAGCTGCCGTGATGCGCGGCTGCATGTCGATTGCGATCATGGCGCGATGGGCTGATTCCCTGCGCTTTTGAGTTTCGCGTTGAGTGCGGCCAGATCGTGTTGCTTCAGTTGCTGCCGGTTGCTGTCGCACCAGAACCAATCCCGCAAGGCCGTCGTGTCACGGCCGAGACCAAGCCCAGATCTCTCAGCACAGAGGGGGAGAGGCCTCCGTCAGTCGCCAATCGCGCCAGCGGCTCCAGTCCACCGGCCCGGTGCTGCCGAGGTGATGATCGATGGAATCACAGGTGCGCTTGATTTTCTCGATGCGGAGGGCTTCCCAACAGTGTCCCTTGTGCCGGTGGAAAGATTTCCGCGACGAACTGATCCATTGCCTCACGCAGTGTATGATCCGGCAACCTGCCGACGCGAAGCGTCTTGCAATTTGGCCTTCTTGAATCCTGGCCCATTCGGCGGCGTGCGCCTTGGTCGGAAAAGAGGCCAATTAAGCGTGACCGCGGATGTGAATGCGCGCTCTCCAGTGGGTGCCGCGTTTCTCAAAGGTGGCCGTATGACTGGGGACAAGTGTGGGACACAGAGACCCTATAACTTGCCCTAAAAACTCACAAGATATTCATTGAGAATGTCTTATTATCTACCTGATTACCAAGTAACTATTATAATTATATAATATCGAGACTTGCAATCTAATGATCTGGTGCCGAGAAGAGGACTCGAACCTCCACGGGTTTCCCCGCTAGTACCTGAAACTAGTGCGTCTACCAATTCCGCCATCTCGGCTGATGGGCGCGCAGACTATCCACAGGAGTCTTGTTTGTCAATGAAACGTAGTACTGGAACCCACAAGCGCAGCAGCGGCGAGCCTGCGTCAACTTCATCATCCTTGGATCCGCCGCATCGCAAAACTGTGATCGTCGATCAGGCACAGATTCTCGCTTTGCTTGAGGAACGCGGCACTGCACAGAGTCTCGACGACATGGTGTCGGCCTTCAAACTGTTGCGTCTCAACGAGCAGGAGGCGTTGATGTTTGAGTTGGTGGCGATGGGGCGCGCCGGTCAGGTCAGGCTGGATCGGCGTGGGCGCTATCTGCCGGACGATGAGGGGCAAGCGATGCCGACAAAGCCGACTGATGCGGTCAAATCGACCAGTCAGGCGACATCCGGCAAAGGCACAAAGCCGCAGCGCGAGCCGCCACCGGTTGCCGCGACGAAGAATGCGAAAACTGCGCCCAGATCAGCGCCGCCGACAAAAGTTCGCGATGGGTCGGCGACGGACGCGCAGGTGGGCGATACCGTCAGCGGTCGCGTCGCTGCCCATCGCGACGGGTACGGCTTTCTCATGCCCGACGGCGGCGGCAAGGGCCCGGACGATGTGTTTTTGCCGCCGCCGGAGATGCGCAGTGTGATGCACGGCGATCTGGCGCGGGTGCGGATCAGCGCTATCGACGAGCGCGGGCGCCGTGAGGGCAGGTTGGTGGAAGTGCTGGAACGCGCCCATTCGACGATTGTCGGTCGCCTGCATATCGACGGCGACACGGCGATGCTGCTGCCGACCGATCCGCGCACCCAGGACGTGTTGATACCGAAAAAAGATCTGGGCAAGGCGCGGCAGGGCCAGATGGTGGTGGCCGAGTTGGTGACGCCGCCGAGTGAGCGCGCGGCCGCGGTGGGCCGTATCGTCGAGGTGTTGGGCGAGCATCTGCAAGCCGGCATGGAAATCGAGACCGCGATCCGCGCCTATCATCTGCCGTATGTCTGGCCGGCGGCGGCGGAGCAGGAAGCGACGGCGTTTGGCGACAAATTGACCGCCGCGCAGATCAAGGATCGCGAGGACCTGCGCGAGCTGCCGCTAATGACCATCGACGGCGCCGACGCCCGCGATTTCGACGATGCGCTCTACGCCAAGCCGGTTCGCGGCGGCGGCTGGACGCTGTGGGTGGCGATTGCCGACGTCTCAGCTTACGTCACGCCGGGCAGCGCGCTGGATGCCGAGGCGCAGAACCGCGGTACTTCGGTGTATTTCCCCGAGCGTGTGCTGCCGATGTTGCCGGAAGCCTTGTCCAATGGCTTGTGCTCGCTCAACCCGGACGTGGATCGCCTGTGCATGGTCTGCGAGATGCGCGTCGGCAAGGACGGCAGCGTTGGAAAATCGCGTTTCTATCCGGCGGTGATGCGCAGCCAAGCACGTTTGATCTACGAACAGGTCGCCGGGGTGTTGGAGCAACCCAAGACCAGCGCGCTGGCCAAGCGCCGCGGCGAACTGGTCAAGCCGTTGAAGGCGCTGGAGGCTGTGTTCGAGGCGTTGTTCAAGGCACGCAGCGCGCGCGGCGCCATCGACTTCGAATCGACTGAAACGAAGATCGTATTCGGTGAGGGTCGCAAGATCGAGTCGATCGTACCGGTCACCCGCACCCGCGCGCACCGCTTGGTCGAAGAATGCATGGTCGCCGCCAACATCGAGGCGGCAAAGCTGGTGGAGAAGCACAAGATTCCGGCGCTGTACCGCGTGCATGCGTCGCCTGACGGCGACAAAGTGGCGCAGTTGCGCGAGTTCCTGGCTGGTCGGGGTGTGCAACTGGGCGGCGGTGTCACGCCGCAGGCGCCGGACTACGCCAAGGCGCTGGCCACGTTGGGGGATCGCGATGACGCCAGTGTGATCCAGACGATGATGCTGCGCAGCTTGATGCAGGCGCGTTACAGCCCGAACAACGACGGTCATTTCGGCTTGGCGCTGACGCATTACGCCCACTTCACCTCGCCGATCCGCCGCTATCCGGATCTGCTGCTGCACCGGGCCATCCGCCTGATCGTGACGCATCGCAAGCCCAGCGACTTCGCCTACACCGCGCAGCAGATGGAACAGCTCGGCCAGCTCTGTTCGGCGGCCGAGCGCCGTGCTGACGAAGCCACCCGCGACGTCGATACCTGGCTCAAGTGCGAATATATGAGTCACCGTGTTGGCGATGAATTTGAAGGTGTGGTGACTGGCGCCGCCAGTTTCGGTCTGTTCGTGGAACTGGTCGGCCTGTACGTGGACGGCATGGTGCACATCAGCAAGCTCGGTGGCGATTACTTCGAATACGACGGCCAGCATCAGCGTTTGGTCGGCAGCCGCAATGGCCGGGTGTTCGGGCTGGGCGACAAACTGCGCGTACAGGTGGTGCGCGTCAGCCTCGATGAACGCAAAATCGATTTGGAGCCTGTGGGTGGCGGCAATCGCAGCAGTTCAGGTGCGAAGACCGGCAACGCCAAGGCCAGGACCAAGGCCAAGCCTCCAGCGGGCAAGCAGCAAGCTCGTCGCGGCAAACGCTAGAGCATTGATCGATGCCTGAAACCTATATTGGCGGATTTCATGCGGTGCGCGCGCTGCTGGAGCGTGGCGAACCCAAGCCGCATGAACTGCTGTTGTCCGAAACCCGTGACGACAAGCGCGCCAAGGACCTGCGTGTGATGGCAGCGCGCGCCAACGTCACCCTGCGCGTGGTGTCGCGCTCGGATCTGGATCTGCGTGCACCGGGCATGCGTCATCAGGGTGTGCTGGCCGTTGTCGAGGCGGCCGAACTCGCCGGCGAGGAACTGCTCGATGTGCCGGCCACACCGGATCGGATGCTGCTGGCGCTGGACGGCGTGCAGGACCCTCACAATCTCGGTGCCTGTCTGCGTACCGCCGAAGCCGCCGGCATCTCCGCGGTGATCGTGCCCAAGGATCGTGCAGCGGGGCTGACCCCGGTGGCGCGCATGGTGTCGGCAGGTGCCGCCGAGCGCGTGCCGCTGGTGTCGGTGACCAATCTCAGCCGCACCCTGGAGCGACTCAAGACGATGGGCTATTGGACGGTCGGGCTGGCGGGCGAGGGCGGAGAGTCGTTGTACGAAGTCGATCTGACCGGACCGCTGGTGCTGGTGCTGGGTGCCGAAGGCGACGGTTTGCGCCATCTCACCCGCGAGCACTGCGACCGGCTGGTGCAGATTCCCATGCGCGGGCAGATCGAGAGTCTGAATGTTTCGGTGGCGGCAGCAGTCTGTCTGTACGAAGCGGTACGTCAAAGACAGCCCAGGGCCAAAGGCAGATCATGAATCGGTTCTGACCGCACGCATACACGTTTCTTTACGCTGCGTTCCGGTATTGTTCAGTACAGAACCTTTCGTTCGGGCGCTGCCCGTTCTAGCTCCAAGGATGCGTGATGGCCAAAAAGTGGTTGGTTTTTCTGGGCTTGGTGGTGATTGTTGCTGTGGTATGGGTCGTCTATCACCATTACACCGGTCACCCTGCCGGGTCAACGACCACGACCGCGTCTACTCAAGCGGGCAGGGACGGCAAGGGTGGAAAAAACGCAGAAGGACTGGTGTTGGTCACGGTCGCTGCCGCACACACTCAGGACATGCCGGTCTATCTCGATGGCCTCGGTACGGTGCAGGCGTTCAACACTGCGACGGTGCGCGCGCAGGTCAGCGGAAAACTGATCGCGGTGCCGTTCAAGGAAGGTGGCAAGGTCAACAAGGGAGCGTTGCTGGCGCAGATCGATCCGCGTCCGTTCCGGGCCACGCTGGATCAGGCGCTGGCCAGGCTGGCGCAGGATCAGGCGCAGCTGAAAAGCGTGCAGATGGATCTGGCGCGTTATCAGAAGCTGGCGCCGCAGGGGTATGTCTCTGGCCAGCAGCTCGATCAACAGCAGCAACTGGTCGAGCAGGATGCAGCGGGGGTCAAGGCCGACCAGGCGGCGGTGGAATCAGACCGCATCCAGTTGTCGTATACGGATATCCGCGCGCCGATCTCCGGTCGTCTCGGCATCCGCCAGGTCGATGTCGGCAATCTGGTGTCGACATCGGATGCTACCGGCATCGTCACCATCACCCAGACGCAGCCGATTTCGGTGGTGTTCACGCTGCCCGAACAGGCGCTAACGCAGTTGCGTACCGCCGGCGACGAACTGCTCGCGGTGACGGCGCTGGATCGCAACAACAGCAAGCCTCTCGCCCAGGGACAGCTGACGGTGATCAACAATCAGATCGACCAGAGCACCGGTACGATCAAACTCAAGGCGACGTTTCCCAACACCGATGAGGTGCTGTGGCCCGGTCAGTTCGTCAACGTGCAACTGCTCGCCAGCACTCTGCAAAATGCGCTGGTGGTGCCGACCGCTGCGGTGCAGCGCGGCCCTGATGGTGCTTACGTTTACGTCGTCGCCGGTAACAAGACTGCGCAGTTGGAGCCGGTCACCACCGGCCAGAGCCACGGCGATTACACGCAGGTGCTGAAAGGCTTGAAGCTGGGAGATCAAGCAGTGGTGGACGGCGCCTATCTGCTCAAGCCGGGCGCCAGGGTGAAGGTCCAGCCGGCCACACTCCCTGCCGGGAACGCCAGTACTGCGGCTGCCGCAAGCGCGGGCTAGAGCCTGAAAGTGAGCGACGAGTCCGAACGTCCCGAACCGGGTGCGCCTGATACGGTGCCAGAGAACGGGCTTGGAACCGGACCTGACATTGGATCGGAGACCCGCGCGGGGTTAAGTATTTCCCAGCCGTTCATCAATCGGCCGGTTGCCACTTCGCTGCTGATGGTAGCGGTGGTGTTGCTGGGGTTGTTCGGCTACCGGTTGTTGCCGGTGTCGGCACTGCCGGCGGTGGATTTCCCCACCATCCAGGTCACCACGCAGTATCCCGGTGCCGGCCCGGAGGTGATGGCGTCGCTGGTGACGACGCCGCTGGAACGCCAATTCGGACAGATCGCGGGCCTGACTTCGATGACCTCGAACAGCTCCTACGGCGTGTCGACCATCACCTTGCAGTTCGACCTCGGACTGAATATCGACAACGCTTCGCAGGACGTGCAGTCGGCTATCAACGCTGCGAAGGGCGTGCTGCCGTCGAATCTGCCGTACCCGCCGGTGTACAACAAGGTCAATCCGGCCGACGCGCCAATCTTGACGTTGGCGGTCACGTCCGACTCGATGCCGCTGGATCAGGTTAACGATCTCGCTGATACCATCCTCGCGCAGAAGCTGTCGCAGGTCAGCGGTGTCGGGCTGGTCACCATCCAGGGCAACCAGAAGCCGGCGGTCCGGGTGCAAGTCAATCCGTCCGCCATCGCCGCGCTGGGACTGTCGCTGGAGGATGTGCGCACGGCGCTGAGCCAGGCCAACGTCAACGGCCCGAAAGGCAGCTTTAACGGGCCGACGCAGAGCCATTCCATCGGCGCCAACGATCAGATCGCCTCCGCAGACGCGTACAAACCGGTCATCGTCACTTATAACAACGGGGCGCCGGTGCGTTTGTCCGCCATCGCCGATGTCTTCAACGGTGTCGAAGACGACCAGGTCGCGGCCTGGGCCAACGGCCATCCGGCGATCCTGATCGACATCCAGCGCCAGCCGGGCGCCAACATCATCGCCACCGCCAATGCGGTCAAGGCGCTGCTGCCACAGTTGAAGACCCAGATTCCACCCGCGATCCAGGTCAATACGCTGTCCGACCGCACCCAGACCATCCGCGCTTCAGTCTCCGACGTGCAGTTCACCCTGCTGCTGACCGTTGCGCTGGTGGTGATGGTGATGTTCCTGTTCCTACGCACGCTGTGGGCGACGGTGATCACCAGCATTGCATTGCCGCTGTCGCTGATCGGTACGTTCGGGGTGATGGCGTTGCTCGGTTTCTCGCTCGACAACCTGTCGCTGATGGCGCTGACGGTGGCGACCGGCTTCGTGGTTGACGACGCTATCGTCATGATCGAGAACATCGTGCGCTACATCGAGATGGGCAAGAGCCCACGCGAGGCGGCGGTCATCGGCGCCAGGCAGATCGGCTTTACCATAGTGTCGTTGACGGTGTCGTTGATCGCGGTATTCATCCCGCTGCTGCTGATGTCTGGCCTGGTTGGCCGGCTGTTCCACGAGTTCGCGCTGGTGTTGTCGATCGCGGTGGTGCTCTCGGCACTGGTGTCGTTGACCCTGACGCCGATGATGTGTTCGCGGCTGCTTAAAGCCGAGGACAAACGTGCGCCGCATGGTCGCCTGTATCTGTGGAGCGAACGTGCGTTCGACGGACTGCTGCACGCCTATGAACGCAGTCTGCGGGTGGTTATGCGTTATCGTTTCACCACCTTGATGGTGGCGTTGGTGACGTTGCTGCTGACGGTGTGGCTGTATCTGATCGTGCCCAAGGGGTTGCTGCCGCAGCAGGACACCGGCGAACTGATCGGTATTACCAACGCTCCGCAGAGCATTTCGTTCACGGCGATGTCGACGCGCAGCCAGCAACTGGCGGCGGTGGTCAGAAAGGATGTGGATGTGCAGAGCGTGTCGTCCTTCGTCGGCGCCGGCACGGTCAACCCCACGCTCAATCAGGGACGTTTGAGCATCGTGTTGAAGCCACGCAACCAGCGCAGCGACAGCTTGCAGGCGGCGATGGCTCGAATCCAGCGAGAGGTGTCCACAGTGGAGGGTATCTCTCTGTACCTGCAGCCGGTACAGGATCTGCAGATCGACAGCACCCTCAGCCGCACCCAATACCAGTACGTCCTGAAAGCTGTCGATGCGACCGAACTGGACACCTGGGCGCCGAAGCTGGTGCAAGCGCTGCAGAAGATTCCCATATTGAGTGATGTCAGCAGCGATCAGCAGGCGCGTGGCTTGCAGCTTCATCTCAATATCGATCGTAATGCCGCCAGCCGACTGGGCATTTCGGTGCAGACCATCGACGACACGCTCTACGATGCCTTCGGCCAGCGTCAGGTCAGCACCATCTATACCCAGACCAATCAGTACCGGGTGGTGCTGGGGGTGCCGCCGGCGTTTCGCGCCAGTCCGGATGCCTTGAACAAGCTCTACGTCAAGTCGGGAGACGTCACCCTCAGCAACAGCGCCAATACCAGCGCCAACCCCAACACCGGCACCCGTTCCGCGCTAAGCGTTGCCGGCGATCCGGCATCGATGGTGCCGCTGTCGGCCGTGGCCAGCTCGAGCATCCAGACCGGCCCGCTGGTGGTGACGCATGAAGGCGAACTGCCCGCCGACACCATCTCCTTCAACCTGACGCCCGGGACGTCACTGTCCGAGGTGTTGCCGGCCATTCTGCAGGTCGAGAAAAGTATCGGCCTGCCGGCATCGATACAGACCCGCTTCACCGGCAGTGTCGCTCAATATCAGGAATCGGAGGGTAGCGAGCTTTGGCTGATTCTGGCGGCGGTGGTGGTGATCTACATCGTGCTGGGGGTGCTCTATGAGAGCTACATCCATCCCATCACCATCCTGTCGACGCTACCCTCCGCTGGCGTCGGCGCGCTGCTGGCGTTGCTGCTCACCGGCGAGGAGCTGAGCATCGTCTCGCTGGTGGGCATCGTGCTGCTGATTGGCATCGTCAAGAAGAACGCGATCATGATGATCGACTTCGCGCTGGATGCGGAGCGACACGAAGGCCTGTCGCCGGAGGACTCGATTTTCCAGGCCTGCGTGCTGCGTTTCCGGCCGATCATGATGACGACGATGGCGGCACTGCTGGGTGCGTTGCCGTTGGCGCTGTCGAGCGGTACCGGCTCCGAACTGCGCCAGCCACTGGGCATCGCCATCGTCGGCGGTTTGCTGTTGAGCCAGTTGTTGACGCTGTACACCACGCCGGTGATCTATCTGTACATGGATCGTCTGGCGCAACGCTTCAGTCGTCGGCAGCAGGTGAGCGCTGTCAGCGATCTGGCTGGCACGTCTTGAGTCTGACGTGAACATCAGCCGCGTCTTCGTCCTGCGCCCCATCGGTACGTCACTACTGGCGGCCGGCGTGCTGCTGCTGGGATTTGCCGCCTACACCCAGTTGCCGGTGTCGCCGCTGCCGCAGGTCGATCTACCGTTCATCTTCGTCTCCGCGTCGGAACCTGGCGCCAGTCCGCAGGTGATGGCGGCGACGGTGGCGACGCCGCTGGAGCGGCAACTCGGCGCCATCGCTGGCGTCACCGAGATCACCTCGTCGACCCGGACCGGCAATACCGGCATCGTCATGCAGTTCGATCCTTCGCGAAACGTCAATGGTGCTGCGCGTGACGTGCAGGCGGCCATCAACGCTGCGGCCCCCGAGTTACCGTCGGGGCTGCCGTCACCGCCGCGCTACTTCAAGGCCAACCCGTCAGATTCGCCGATCCTGATCCTGGCGCTGACGTCGCCCACCATCAGCGTGCAGAACCTCTACACCCTGGCCAACACGCGGGTGGGCCAACGCATCCGCCAGCTGCAAGGGGTCAGTGAGGTCGACGTCGCTGGTGGTGCCAATCCGTCCGTACGGATCAATGTCAACCCGGCGCAGTTGGCGGCGATGGGCATGACGCTGGATGACGTGCGTAACGCCATCGACAACGCCACCGACTACGCCCCCAAGGGCGCGGTCGGCGGCGCCAGCGACCGTTACGTGATTACCGCCAACGATCAGTTGCTGGATGCCGGTGAATTCCAGCACATCACCATCGGGCAGAAAAACGGGGTGCCGATCTATTTGTCCTCGGTCGCTACCATCACCGAAGGCCAGGAAGACGACCGGCAGGCGGCGTGGTTCAACAATCACCGCGCGGTGCTGATCCTGATCCGCAAGCAGGCCAATGCCAACGTCATCCAGACCGCGGATGCGGTCAAGGCGCTGCTGCCCTCAGTGCAGAAGCTGTTGCCGCCGGACGCCAGGCTGACTCTGAGCGCAGACCGCACGCAAACGATCCGCGCTTCGGTCAACGAGGTGCAGATGACACTGCTGGTCAGCTTGGCGCTGGTGGTGATGGTGATGTTCCTGTTCCTGCGGCGCACGGTGCCGACCCTGATCGCCGGCGTGTCCGTGCCGCTGACCATTGCGGCCACCTTCGCGGGCATGTGGCTGTTTGGCTTCTCGCTGGACAATCTGTCGCTGATGGCGCTGACGGTATCGGTGGGTTTCGTGGTGGATGACGCCATCGTCGTGATCGAAAATGTGGTGCGACATCTCGAACGCGGCGAAGCGCCGTTGCAGGCAGCGCTCAATGGCGGGCGTGAGATTGGTTTTACCGTGCTGTCGATGAGCCTGTCGCTGATAACAGTGTTCATCCCGCTGCTGTTCATGGGCGGCATCATGGGCACGTTCTTCGTCGAATTTGCGGCGACGTTGGTGCTCGCCATCACCGCTTCGCTGGTGGTGTCGCTGACGTTGACGCCGTCGTTGTGCGGACGTTTCCTGCGTGCTTCAAAGGTGAAAGCGTCCCACAGTCGTTTTGAGGTCATCGCTGAGCGCGGCTTCGATGCACTGCTGAACCACTATCAGCGTGGGCTGGACTGGGCGCTGCGTCACCGCAGCCTGATGCTGGCCGTCACACTGGGGACTTTGGTGTTGACGCTTTACCTCTACACGGTGGTGCCCAAAGGTTTGTTCCCGCAGCAGGACACAGGGCAGATGATGGGATCCGTGCGGGGCAGTTCCGGCATTTCCTTCGATGCCATGTCGGCCAAACTGAAACAGGTCAGCGCCATCGTCCTGAAAGACCCGGCGGTGCAGAGCCTGTCGTCTTACACCGGCGGCAGCGGTTATCGCAGCAGCACCAACCGCGGTAGCATGTACATCACGCTGAAGCCCCCGAATCAGCGCAAGCTCAGTGTCAATCAGGTGATCGACCGGCTGCGCCCACAGTTGGGCAAAGTGATCGGTATCAGCTCCTATCTGCGGCCGATACAGGATTTCCATACCGGTGGACGTTCGAGCAATGCCCAGTACATCTATGCCTTGCGTGGCAACGATCTCGAACAGCTCTACAGCTGGGCGCCGCAACTGGTCGATCAGATGAACAAGTCACCGGTGTTCAAGGACGTCAGTTCGGATCTGGACAAGGCGGGCCCGCAGGCCAATGTGGTGATCAATCGTGACGCGGCCTCGCGTCTGGGAATTTCCGTGTTGTCGATTGACAATGCGCTCAACAGCGCCTTTTCACAGCGGCAGGTGGCGTTGCTCTACGATCAGAGCAACGAATATCACGTGGTGCTGGAGGTCGATCCGGGGTTCCGCGTTTCCCCTTCCGATTTCAGCCACATCTATCTCAAGGCCGGTGATGGCAGCTCCGTGTCGCTCTCCACCGTGGCGCATCTCGAGTATGGGGTGGCCCCGCTACAGGTCGAGCATCAGAGCGGTTTCCCGGTGGTCAACATCTCCTACAATCTGGCGTCGGGTGCGACCCTGGGGCAGGCGATACCGGCGATCAATGCCGCGCGCGCGGCGATCCACGTGCCGGGGGATATCCGCGGTGGTGCCGCCGGCAACTTCAAGCTGTTCTCCCAATCGACGTCTGAACAGCCGTTTTTGATCCTGACGGCGCTGCTGACGATCTACGTGGTGTTAGGCATGCTCTACGAGAGCCTGATTCATCCATTGACGATTTTGTCCACGCTGCCTTCGGCGGGGATCGGTGCGCTGCTGGCGCTGATGATCTTTGGCTCCGAGCTGGATGTGGTGTCGATTATCGGCATCATCCTGTTGATGGGCATCGTTATGAAGAACGCCATCATGATGATCGACTTTGCGCTCGACGCAGAACGTAGCCGAGGATTGACGCCGGAGAAAGCCATCTATGAAGCCTGTCTGATCCGCTTCCGGCCGATCATCATGACCAGCCTTGCGGCGATGTTCGGCGCACTGCCGCTGGCTATCGGCATCGGTACGGGTTCGGAGCTGCGCGTACCGTTGGGCATTGCCATCGTCGGTGGCCTGCTGGTGTCGCAGTTTCTGACCCTGTTCACCACCCCAGTGTTTTATCTGGGGTTTGAGCGAATGGCCGAGTGGCGGCGTCAACGCCGTGCCCGTCGTCGCGCACGGCGTGATCTGCAGACTGTTTGAGCGCGGCGCTAAAATGCGCCTCTGTTTGCTCCAGCCGTTTCATCGTGAATGAAAATAAAATCGAGACCGGTTCGGCACCTCAGCGCACATTGCCGCGCTACGACCGCATCTACACGCCGCTGCGCGGGGCGGATCTGTTTTCATCGGCCATGTTTAACAAAGGTACGGCTTTTACCGCTGAGGAAAGGGAGGCCTTTCGTCTGCATGGCCTGCTGCCGCCGCAGGTGATGCGGCTGGAAGACCAGGTGCAGCGCAATTATGCGGTCTACCAGAACTGCACCACCGATCTTGAGCGCCACATGTTCCTGCGCGCGGTGCAGGACCGCAACGAGGTGTTGTTCTACGCGCTGCTGAGTGCGCATGTAGTCGAGATGACGCCCATCGTTTACGCACCGACGGTGGCACTGGGGTGCCGGCATTTCTCGCATATCTACCGCAAGCCGCGCGGGCTGTTCCTGAGTTATCCGCTGCGTGATCACTTGCGCGAGATTCTGGCCAACCGGCCGTATCGCGACGTTGATGTCATCGTCGTCACCGACGGCGAGCGCATTCTCGGCATCGGCGACCAGGGTGTCGGCGGCATGGGTATCCCCATCGGCAAGCTGTCGTTGTATACCTTGATGGGCGGCGTGCATCCCTCGCGCACGCTGCCGATCATGCTCGATGTCGGCACCAACAACGCTGAGCTGCGCGAGGACCCGCTCTATCTGGGCTGGCGTCACGCGCGCCTCGACGACGGCGAATACTGGGCGTTCATTGAGCAGTTCGTCGAGGCCGTGCACGCTGAACTGCCGGACGTGCTGCTGCAGTGGGAGGATTTTGCCAAACCGCATGCGCGCGCGATCCTCGACAAATATCGCGACCGGCTGTGTACGTTTAACGATGACATCCAGGGCACGGCGTCGGTGGCGCTGGGGGCAGTGCAGGCAGCACTCAAGGTGCTCGGTCAGAGCTTGCGTGACCAGACCGTGGTGATTGTCGGCGCCGGTGGCGCCGGTACCGGCGTGGCGGATTTTCTGCTGGGCGGGATGATCGAAGACGGCTTGTCGGAGGACGCAGCCAGAAGCCGGTTTTATCTGGTCGATCAGGACGGCTTGCTGCACGACGGCATGGAGGGCTTGTCGGCCATCCAGCAGCGTTTCACCCAGCCGAAGCAGGCCGTTGCGGATTGGCGATCCGATGCGCGCGGCATCGGTCTGGGCGAGATCATGCGCCGCGTCAAGGCAACCGTGTTGATCGGCACTTCCGGCCAGCCGGGTCTGTTCACCGAAGACGTGGTGCGGACCATGGCCGGCAAGGTCGAACGCCCCATCATCTTCCCTTTGTCCAATCCTACCGAACGGCTCGAAGCCCGCCCCGGTGATCTGCTCGCATGGAGCGACGGCCGCGCCCTGATCTGCACCGGCACGCCGTTTGAGCCGATTCGGCACGACGGCCAGCTGGTACACATTGGCCAGGCCAACAATTTTTACGTGTTTCCGGCGCTGGGTCTGGCCTGTGCCGCCAGCAGCGCGCGGCGCGTCAGCGACGGCATGATGCGCGCAGCGGCGGCGGCGCTGGCCGAGTGTTCACCGGCGCTGGAAGACCCGGCGCAGCCGCTGTTGCCGTCGCTGGAGGATATTGAGGCGGTGTCCAAGCACATTGCCAAGGCCGTCGCCCGCACGGCGCAGGCGGAGGGCCATGCGCCTGCCTGCGATCAGGCTGAATTGGCGCGCCGCATCGATGCGGCGTTCTGGCACCCGAAGTATCCTCAACTGTTCCCTGCACAATCCGATTGAGGTCGGTGCAGCTACAGCGAGTGTCGTGTGAAGAACATGGTCAGCCGCTGATACGAAGCCGGCATCAGGCGCACGATCCAGTCGATCAGATAAGCATCGGCACCGACCAGCACCCGGCGCCGGTTGCCGCGCACGGCTTTCAGAATCTTGCAGGCGGCGCTTTCGGGGGCGGTGATAAAGGCTTTCTCGAACTTCTCCTTGCCGTGCTCGAGATCCAGTCCGATGCTGGCGATCGACGGATCTATCCGCGCCGCCTTGGCGATGTTGGTCTTGATCCCGCCTGGATGCACGCTGGTCGCGCTCACCGGTGCGCCCTGCATGTCCAGTTCCTGGCGCAGTGATTCGGTGAAGCCGCGCACCGCAAATTTGGCGGCGTTGTAGGCCGATTGCGAGGGAATGCCGGCCAACCCGAAGACGCTGGAAATATTGATGATGTGGCCTTCACCCGATGCCTTGAGCAGCGGCAGAAACGCCTTGGTGCCGTACACCACACCCCAGAAGTTGATGCCCATCAACCATTCGAAGTCTGCATAGGACATGCCTTCGACGGTGCTGCCCAGCGCCACGCCGGCGTTGTTGAAGATCAGGTTGACGCGGCCGTGGTCGGCCACCACCTGCTGTGCCCAGGCCTCGACCTGGACGCGGTCGGCGACGTCGACGCGGGTAGTGGTGACTTTCACGTCCTTGACCTGCGCGGCGGTCTCGGCAAGGCCGACCTCATTGACATCGCTCAGCGCCAGGTGGCAACCCCGACGCGCCAGCTCCAGCGCCAGACAGCGGCCGATGCCTGAACCGGCACCGGTGATGGCGGCGACTTTATTGTGAAAGTTTTTCATCAGCAGCCCCACTTAGAGATGGATGGCGCAAAGAGTTACGGTATTTGTCATGGATCTCCAACACAACGCAGACCGGATAGACTCCGGGTGTCGTCTACAAGAGAAAATCCATGCTGCTGTCGCGAATTCGCTTGGCTCTGCACTGGCAGATGCTGATCGCGATCATGTTCGCCACCGCCGCCGGCTGGGCGGCGGGTGAGCACGGCGCGCTGTTCGGATTGCGTTGGCTTGCGGTTTTCGAATTTTTGGGCAATCTGTTCCTCAACGCCCTGAAGATGATCATTCTGCCGCTGATCGCGGCCTCCATCATCGCCAGCATCGCGGCTATGCGCGAGGGACTGGCACGGCTCGGCGGGCGCACGCTGGGGTTTTATCTGCTGAGCAGTTCGTTGGCGGTGCTGGTCGGACTGGCGTGGGTAAATGGTGTGGCGCCGGGCATCGCCGACGGCGCGCCGGTCGGGGCGGCGCTTGCGTTCGAAGCCCAGCGCGCCGGGGTAGCCAGTCAACTTCACGCCACCGGCTCGCTGGGTCAATTGGCGGACATCTTTTTGCGCATGATTCCAACCAACATCCTGGACGCGGCGTCGGATAACGGTCGCATTCTGGCGGTCATTTTCTTCAGCGTATTGTTCGGGTATGCGCTGAGTCGCCTGCGCAGCGCGGCCGCAGATACCGTGCGCCAGTTCTGGGAAGGTGTCTACGAGGTCATGATCGTGATGACCGGCTGGATCATGCGTCTCGCGCCGATTGGAGTCTTCGCACTGGTCGCCGCCGTGGTCGCCAAGACCGGGTTCGAGGCGGTACGACCGCTGGTGATTTTTGCTGCGACCGTGCTGGCGGCATTGGCGACGCACCTGTTCGTGATCTTGCCGCTGCTGGCGTGGGTGTTTGGAGGTGCCCGTCGGCCCTACCGTTTGTTCCGACCGATGGCGCCGGCGCTGCTGACGGCGTTCTCGACTGCGTCCTCCGCGGCCACTTTGCCGTTCACGCTGGAAAGCGTGGAGCGCGCCGGCGTGTCGCGGCGCACTGCGAGCTTCGTGTTGCCGTTGGGCGCCACCATCAACATGGATGGCACCGCGTTGTACGAATGTGTGGCGGTCATTTTCCTGGCGCAGGCCTACGGCGTCCACCTCGACTTTGCGACGCAATTGCTGATTGTGGTGACTGCGGTAGTGACCTCAATTGGCGTCGCCGGTATCCCCTCGGCATCGCTGGTCGCGATCGTGGTGATCATGAACGCGGTTGGCCTGCCCGCCGAAGCCGTGGGCGTACTGTTCGTGTTTGATCGTATCCTCGACATGGCGCGGACCGCCGTGAACGTGTACAGCGACGCCACCTGTGCAGTGATCGTCGCGCAGCGTAGCGGCGAAACAATGTGACGGAGTGTTACGGCGAAACGATACTGATACACATACCCTGCGGACTTTCTCTCGTGTTGCTTTGCGTCGCTGACGACGCGGCAAACGTCATCCTTGCAGGGGCTGCTTCAGCACAACTCCAGCGCCAGCGCCGTCGCCTCGCCGCCGCCGATGCACAGGCTGGCAATACCGCGTTTGCCGCCGGTCTTGCGCAGTGCGCCGATCAGCGTCACCACCAGCCGCGCGCCAGACGCGCCGATCGGATGGCCCAGTGCGCAGGCTCCGCCGTGAATATTGACGCGGGTGTAATCCAGATTATGTTCCTGCATCGCCGCCATCGTCACCACCGCGAACGCCTCGTTGATCTCCCACAGATCGACTTCGGCCGCTTGCCAGCCGATGCGCTGCAACAGTTTGGCGATGGCGTACACCGGCGCCACGGTGAATGCCGCGGGGGCACGGGCATGCTGGGCGTGACCGACGATACGGGCCAGCGGCACCAGGCCACGCTTTGCCGCCGTCGCCGCGGTCATCAGGGTGACGGCGGCGGCACCATCGGAGATCGATGCCGAAGACGCTGCGGTGACGGTGCCGCCCAGCTTGAAAGCGGGCTGCAATGTCGGAATTTTCTCGACTTTACTGCGTATCGGCCCCTCATCGTGTGTAATGTGCTTGCTGCCGCCCTTGCCCGGCACCTCCACGGCAGCGATCTCGAAGTCGAAACTGCCGTCAGCCGTGGCGGCCTGCGCGCGGCGCAGCGACTCGATAGCGAAGGCATCCTGCTGTTCGCGGCTGTAGCCGTAGCGTTTGGCGGTGCGCTCGGCGTAGACGCCCATCGGCATGCGTTTCTCGTAGGCGTCTTCCAGGCCATCCAGCGCCATGTGGTCGAGCAGCTCGCCGTGGCCGTAGCGATAACCGCCGCGCGCCTTGGGCACCAGATAAGGTGCGTTGCTCATGCTCTCCATGCCACCGGCGACGATCAGTTCCGCGCTGCCGGCGCGGATCGTGTCGTGACCGAACATGATCGCCTTCATGCCGGAACCACAGATTTTGTTGAGCGTGCTGCAGGGGATGGAATGCGACAGCCCCGCACGCAGCGCTGCCTGGCGTGCCGGCGCCTGACCCTGGCCAGCCGTCAACACATTACCCATGATGACTTCCTCGACATCTTCCGGCGACAGCTGCGCGCGTTCCACCGCCGCCCGAATCGCTGCCGCACCGAGCTGATGTGCCACCAACGGCGACAGTTCGCCGAGCATGTTGCCCATGGGCGTACGGGCAATGGAGGTAATGACGATCTGATTATCTTGGGGCATCTGCAACTCCAGATGAGCCGCCACAGGCGGGTTGGTTAACGATCCAGTTTCGACGCGTTGGCGTCGGCGGCCGCGTCAACCCTTGACGACCTGTTCGATGGACGTGACCTTGTGGTTTTTGAACACCACGCGCAGGCGATCATGTTCGGTCGGCGCACTCTGTACGATGATCGGGGCGAACGGTCCGTAGTAGGAACCGAATGAGAACGCCCCGTAAGCTACGACTGAGTCATTGTACTGATACGTCACATAATGCCATATCGTGACGGTGCCAGTGCTGTCGGTGCGTTCGGTAACGCGATTGGGCTCGCCCAGTGCCAGCGTAACGAAAGCGGGAGAGAATCCCAGCGTGATGCGGCCGTGGCTGATCAGCGCCTGTTGTTGTGGTGTGGCGAGGGCGTAGATGTCCGGGTGCTTCTGAATGCGGGTGGCCGGGGTGGCGCAGGCGCTCAATAGCAGCGCGGACGCGAGTAACACTGCAGCGTGTATTTTGTTCATGGCGATCCTTGAGCGACACTGGACTATCTTGCGTTTTTGACCTCGAAGGTGGGCGCAAGGTTCTGTTATGCGCAGCAGCATGGATTATTGCCGGGACTGCGCACGCGCGGCCGATTTTTCGGAATATGCAGATTTGACTCGAATCCGAAAAAAAATGGCCCCCGGCTTTGCCGGGGGCCATTTAATCGGGTGGGTTCTTGTGCAGTTGATTGAGGTAATTATCCGGCATTGGAGCACAGCGCCGGAAACAGGGCGAGGGGTAGTTCGGGGATTACGGTCTGTCTGATTTT
>CAJDWY010000030.1_pt1 | contig 17977 bp, 19 predicted proteins | sample 7391751 | NCBI WGS metagenome assembly CAJDWY01 (sample SAMEA7055745, study PRJEB34461) | soil metagenome | biome: terrestrial ecosystem; feature: Peninsula; material: soil | place: Antarctica | collected 2016
AATCAGACAGACCGCAATCCCAGAACGACCATTCGCCCTGTTTCCGGCACTGCGCTCCAATGCCGGATAATTACCTCAATCAACTGCACAAGAACCATTGTTTTGCCTGCATCGTCAGCGGGGCGTCTGGGGTTTTTGAGTAGACTCTATTTATGGGCCTGATCTATAGGGGCTGCTATGGAGTGCTTTGCATAGCAGCCCAAAGCGCCCGATCTGCGCCGACAGCGCCTATCGGCCGAAGGCGCAGCAAGCGCAGCTGGCGACCGGATTTCCAGCCGAAGCTGTGGGAAAGGCGCACGCAACCCTCCATTGACGGGGGCGCAGAAGGCCTCAAATCATGAGAAGTCCAAAGTCCGTGCGCACCATTGGATTATCCTGTGCTGAGGCGAAGATCGGCAGATGAGTCTGGTGTACACAGGGTGCGCTTGGGGCAATTGCTTAAACGCGACGGGAGCGGTGTGCCCGCAGGGACATGAAACAGCCGGAATGTGGAAGCAAGCAGCGCATAATGAGCGAATAGCCCGTAAAACTTGAACCGGTTCATGACGGCAATCCACCGTGACTTCAAAAATCGGAGACTGTCGAACTATCGCAAGGCCACGATGGAGTTTTAGAAGGGCCCGAATATCGGTCTTGGGAGTGCCACACGCCAGAGTCCGATGTTTGCTTTAGTAGACGCACTCTCAAAGGCGACATCAGAATCCGGTATTTGAAATGAACGCTACATCGACCGGGTTTCCGATTCCAACAGTGGAATCTGGATGCCCAATTAGAAAAGACTGCCCATGCCTCGCGCACCGCTAACGCCGCCCCCCGAAAAACCCGCAACCGTTGGCGTGCGCCTGCATCCGGTGACGGCTGCCGAGGCGGGTCAGCGGGTGGATAATTTTTTGCTGAAAACGCTTGTGGGTGTCCCCAAATCGCACGTTTACCGGCTGTTGCGTTCCGGCCAGGTGCGTGTCGACGGGGGTCGTATCAAGCCCGAACGCAAGCTGGTACTGGGCGAAACGGTGCGCATCCCGCCGGTGCGGCTCGTCGAGCGCAATGCCTCCGTGCGGGCGCCGGATGCGGTGCTCAACCGCCTGCGCGAGGCGATCGTCCACGAGGACGAGCACTACCTGGCGATCTGCAAACCGGCCGGCCTGGCCTCGCACGGCGGCAGCGGCATCGCCTACGGCGTGATCGAAGCCGCGCGTTGCTGGAACAAGTATGAATATCTGGAACTGGCGCACCGGCTCGACCGCGACACCAGCGGCGTGTTGCTGCTGGCCAAATCGCGTCCGGCGCTGCTGCGTGCGCAGGCGGCGCTGCGCGACGGCGATGTCATCAAGCGCTACTTCGCACTCATTGTCGGCCGTTTGCAGGGCGGCGCGCGCGATGTCGATGCGGCACTGGTAAAGAGCCGGCTCCCGAACGGCGAACGTTATGTCGACGTGGATGAAGAAGAAGGCAAACCTTCACGTAGCCGCTTCACGCCGCAGGTGCATTACCGCGACGCCACGCTGTGCGAAGTACAGATCTTCTCCGGCCGTACCCACCAGATCCGCGTGCATGCGCTGGCGCTGGGACATCCGGTGGCGGGTGATCGCAAATACGGCCTGCGCGATGATCAGAAGAAGCTGCGCGATCTGGGCCTACGCCGCATGTTCCTGCACTCGCACTATCTGGAACTGCTGGCAGTCGACGGCCGTGGCAGCGCGTTCCCGCGGCTGGTCCTGAGCGCGTCGATGACCGATGAACTGCGCGGTTTTCTCGAACGGCTCGGCCCAGGACGCTGATGCTGCGCTACGACCTGCTCATTTTCGACTGGGACGGCACTTTGTCGGATTCGCCGGCCCACATCGTCTCCGGTATGCAGCAGGCGATCAACGACCTCGGCCTGCCACCGCGGGATGACCGACAGATCGCAGAACTGATCGGCTTGGGCATGATTGAAAGCCTGGGCCGGCTCTATCCCGAGCTTGATCTTGGACAACTGTTGCGCGAGCTGGCGGATTATCGCCAGCGTGCGGCGGTCGAGGTGGTCGCCGCGCCGCTCTATGATGGGGCGGTCGAGAGCCTGGTTGCGCTGCGTAGGGCCGGCTATCGGCTGGCGGTGGCGACCGGCAGGCACCGCAACGCCCTGCGGATCTCGCTGGCTGCGCATGCGACGCTGGCGACACTGCTGGAAATCACGCGTTGCGCCGATGAATCCGCAGACAAACCGGATCCACGCATGTTGCGGCAGATCCTGCAGACCACCGGCGTCGACACCGGCCGTGCGCTGATGATCGGTGATACCGAATACGACATCGCGATGGCGGTGGCGCTGGGCATGCCGGCGCTGGGCGTGAGCTGCGGGGTACACGAAGCCGGCCGTCTGCACACAGCCGGTGCCTGCGCGGTGATCGAGAGCGTCGCCGCCTTGCCGCGCTGGCTGGAGGCAGCCTGAAGCCAGCCGAGATGATCGGTTAACTGCCGCGCATCGGAATCACTGAGACCCGACCCTGCGCCAGCCGCTGGCTGCCGGCATCGACTTCAAAGTCGTAGAGCCAGCCGTTGTCGCCGGCGACGCGCTGGCTGGCGCGGACTTCCAGATCGCTGTCGATGTCATCGATGCGGTCGACCTCGAAGCGCGTTCCGCGCACCCCGACCAGCATGCCGGGTGGCGCTTTGTCGCCGCGCTGCCGAGCCAACAGTCCGCCGTGAGCTGCCATCGCCTGTGCGCCGTATTCGATCAGGTGCAGCGCCGCCAGCCGCTCGTGCGCGCGAAGGGGATGCTGTGGGTCGCGATGACTGCGGGCGCGACAGCGGATGGTTGTGGCATCCCAGTCCAGCACCGCATCGAGCAGGCACATGCTGCCGGCATGCGGAATTAACTGGCGGATTTGAGTGTGGTCGAGCAGTGGCATGGCGCATCAATCCTGGACGCTGACCTCGATACGCAGACTCCCGCCGCCAGCGTCCTCCACCGCCACCACGCCGCTGGTTTCGAGCGCCAGTAGTCGCAGCAGCGGTAGTGCGCGCGCGGCCGGGTTGGAGCGGCGCAGGCTTTCCAATGCGGGGTACTGCAGCGTGGTGATTGGCGTGTGGTCACGTTGCAGTTGCAAGCGTGCGCAGGGTCTTGGCGGTCTTGCCTGGCAAAGCGTCAAGGCCGTGCTGACGGCATTGAAGATGGCGCGCTTGGGTTGCAGCAGCGTTGGTGCTGGCACGTCGTAGGCGACCAGCAGTGAGTCGATGCCATCGACCATCGTCATCACCGCCGCTTCCAGCAGGCCGGCGGCGAAGCTGGCGTCGTAGGCGCACAACGTGGTTGACGGCAGGCGACCGTCGACGGCGATGCTCCAGTAGCCGGCGGCGGCATTGTGTACGGAGTTGTGGAAATCGATGGGCGAGATGATGCGGGCCGGCGTCGCCAATGCCAGACCGATGCGATCGATGATGTTCATGTCTGCATCAGAGGTGGTAAACACCGCGGCGTATTCGCCCGGTGCACGGCCCGATGTGGCACAAGCGCTTTCGGCAGCGCGGAACGCCTGACGTACCGCAGGAGTGGCTCGACGTCGCTCGTTGGGCCGCAGCAGTTGCGGTTGATACGGCGGCAGATCGTCGGGCTGGTAGGGCGCCTCGCCGCGCAGGATGGCACGCGCGGTGGGCCAGTCTGGCAGGCCGGGTGCGGCGATCCCGATTGCTTCCACCCAGATCTTGATCGGGGCCTCGATCAATGCACGGCCCCGAACAACAGGCTGCAGTTGGTACCGCCGAAGCCGAAGGAATTCGACAGCACCCGTTGCAGCGGCGCGCGCCGCGTCTGCAGCAGGATATTGCCGTCGATGCGTGCATCCACCTCGCGGGTATTGAGGCTGCGGGGTAACAGACCGTGACGCAGGCACAGCAGCGACAGCGCGGCTTCCAGTGCGCCAGCCGCACCCAACGTGTGACCGCTCCAACCTTTTGTGGAACTGCACGGGGTGTCGCGCCCGAACAGCGCGCATACGGCTTTGTCTTCGGCCAGGTCGTTGGTAGGTGTGCCGGTGCCGTGCAGGTTGATGTAATCGACGCTGGAGGGTTCGGCGCCGGCGCGCGTCAGTGCCGCCTGCATGGCGGTGCGCGCACCGCGACCTTCGGGGTGCGGCGCGGACATGTGATAGGCGTCGTTGCTCTCGCCGTAGCCCAGCAGCTGCAGCGGCGTATCGATGTCGGGTTCGATCAGGGCGAAGCCGGCCGCCTCACCAAGCGACAGTCCGTTGCGGCCGACGTCGGCCGGTCGACAGATGTCGCGGCCGATCAACTGCAACGCGTTGAAGCCGTACAACGTGGTCAGGCACAGGCTGTCGACGCCACCGACGACAGCGGCGTCGCACAGACCGGCGGCGATGGCGCGCGCAGCAGAGGCGAACACTTTGGCACTGGATGAACAGGCGGTGGAGACGGCGGCACAGGGGCCGGCCAGGTCCAGTCGCAAACGAGTGTAGTCAGCCACCGAAAACGTGTTCTGGGTGGTGCGGTGGTTGAACCAGTCGGGCAGGGCGCCGCCATCGGTGTTCTGCGCACAGTAGGCCAGCTCAGTCTGCTGTACACCGGCGGTGCTGGTGGCGACGTAGACGGCGATGCGGTCGGCGCCGTGGCGTGTACGGGCGGCGGCGACCGCGTCGATGAAGCCGTCCTGCCGCAATCCGAGTTCGGCGAGGCGGTTGTTGCGGCAATCCCAGTCAGAAAATGCCGTTGGCAATGGCGTCTCCAAGCCGGCAACTTCACCCGTCCAGGTGTGCAGATGGCTGGTTTCGAAGCCGGCGTCATGCAGACCGCTGCGCTCATCGAGTAACGCCTGCAGCTGGGCGTCGAGTCCGCGGCCGAGTGCCGAAGTGGCGGTGAAATGGCTAATACCGAGCGGCGTCATCGGACCAGAAATCATAGAAATTAAACCAATTGTATGGAGCCTGGCGCGCATAATGCTCGAGCCGGGTGGCGTAGCGTTGGATGCAGGCCTCGACGTGCGCGGCGCGTTCGGCGCGCGGGACCGGATCACGTTGTTCGGAAAATATTTCGAAGTACAGTTCGTAAAGATTGCCGCCGCGATAAAGACCAAAACACAACAACACGGGTGCGCCGAGCGCCGCAGCCCAGCGCCATGGAGTGACCGGCAGGCGCGCCGGCTTGCCCATGAACGGCACTGCGATGCCGGGGTCGGTGCCGGTGAGGCGGTCTGCCATCATACCGACGATGCTGTGCTGGTCCAGTGCCTCGCGCAGTGCCAGCGCCAATGCCGGGCCGCCATCGCTGTCGATGATTTCGTCCGCCATCTTCGGATTGAGGCGTTCCAGCACGCGGGTGATCATCGGTGCGTGCTGGCGATCCATGACGATGCGAAAGCGGATGTCGTATTTGTCGACGCCGAATACGCGTAGCGCGTCGAAACTGCCCAGATGGGCGGTGAGCAGCAGTGCGCCGCCGTTATGGATACGGTTCATCACCGCTTTCGGCGCGTAGCGCTCGATGCGGATCATGTGATGGCGCCCCGCGAGCAGGAACACACGATCCAATGCACAGACGGCGAAAGCGTAAAGATTGCGCAGAACATCGGCGGCGCGCGCCGGACGGGCCAACGCGCGGCTCAAAAATTGGCGTGAGGCCCGTCGAGCGGCGATGCTGGTCAGATAGAAGTAGACGACGATCGGTACCAGCAGCGCGCGTGCGCTGCCGCGACCAAGATGGCGCGCTACCCAGACGATGGTCGCCAGCATCCACGGTGTGCTGCGTTCCGCGCGGCGTTTCCATCCCGGCGTGGTAGTGGACGATGTTGAAGTGTCCTGCTTCAACGGAGTCATCGATGCGTGCCGTGTTCGTCGAAGTGCAGTTCGCCATGCGCGACGGTGCGGGTGCCGATCTTGCAGCAGAAACGCGCACGAGCGCTGGCGCGGTCGATATCGAGCTGCAGCACCAGGGTTTGTTCCGGCGCCACTGGATGCAGGAATTTTGCCGCACTCACCCGGCTCGGTGCGCGGTTGCCAAAATGTGGTCGCAATGCGTCGGCGACAGATTGCAGCAACAGTACGGCGGGCACGACCGGTCGCCCGGGGAAGTGTCCCGGCAGGCAGGGATGCTGTGCGGGAATGCTGAAGGTCGTGGTGAATTCAGGCATGCGTTAGCAGTGTTTTGAGGTCGCCGCGCGGCAATTTACCGGTGTCGTTGCGCGGCAGGTCCTCGACCCGCCGTAGCGGACGCGGCAGGAACACGGGATCAATCAGGCGGCTGAACGCCGTCAGGATTTCGTTCTCGCTCAGCCTAGGTGCCACCACCAGCGCCGCCAGGCGTCGCAGAATGACCGTTTTATCGGCATCATCGGGCTGGAATACCACGCCGTCGATGACGCCGGGAATGGACAGCAGCTTGTAGGTCAGATCGGCTAGCGAGGCGCGTTTGCCGCCGACCTTGACGACGTCGTCGCTGCGGCCTATCAGCACGAAGCTGCCATCGTTGCTGTCCTGCAGCTGCAACTGGTCGTGCAGTGGCACCGGCTTGTCCAGATAGTCGCCCGAGACCACGCTGCAACCGTCGACGTGACTCACTCGCAAACCGTGCATTGGGGTCCACAGTGGGCCGTTGACGCTGCGCCGGCTGGCGATGCTGCCGGCCTCGGTGCATCCGTAGATCTCGAACACCGGTGTGCTGAATGCGGCCTCGGCACGTCGTGCCAGATCCAGTGGCAGCGGTGCAGTTGCTGAGATGATCCGCGCCAGCGGCGGCAGCTTTACCCCGGACTCGAGCAATGCGCGGATGTGGACCGGCGTGGTGATGAGTACCCGTGGTGCGCTCAGGGCTGCCAATGTGCGCCGCACGTCTTCGGGGAAAACCGGGCGTGTGTCGACGGCGGCATGACGGCTGGCCAACGGCAACGCCACGGTGGTTTCGAGGCCGTACATGTGGTGCATCGGTACGGTGGCGACGATGCCGGCGCTGTCGATTCCGTCCAGCAGATGCTTGCCGATTTGTCGACTGGCATGCCACAGCGAACCCCAGGTCTTGATATGCGGTTGCGGTTGCCCGGTGCTGCCGGAGGTGAAGACGATGGCCAGCGGATATTGCGCGGAAACCACGCCCGGCATGCGGCCGTCGACCGTGGGTGGTTGTAGTGGAACCAGGAGATCGGCTGCCGCCGACGGATCATCACTGACGCTGCGGGCGTCCGCGTAACCCGGATCAAGTATGGTCGATGAACGGTCGTGCCCTGGCAGCAGGCAGGTCTGCCCGCGCAAAGCGGCGGCGATCAGGGTGGTGCAGAAAGCGTAGCGGGTGTGACAGCGGTTGATGAGGTAGCGCCCGTCGGGCAGGCGTTCGGCCAGTGTCGCGACCGCGCTGGCGAAACAGGCGCGTGAGATCGGCTTGCCCAGACGCCAGAACAGAGGGCTCTGGGGGTCGTCGGCAGACAGCAGCGGCAGTGTGGGTGCGGTCACCGGCTCAGATCCGCTGGCCGGGCTGAAGGTGATGCTGCGACAGCAGTACGCGCAGATAGGTGCGGAGATCCGGCTGTGGCAGGTGTCGGAAACGCAGCCGACGATAGCCATATTCGATGACAAATACTGCGGCGATCGCCAAATAGGCATAGCCGTTGGCGTAACGCGACCAATCGAGCGCGCTGCCGAACAGGATCAGCACCAGTTCGACGCTCATCAGCGCGGCAATTACAATCGCCCACAATAGCGTCAGCTGGCGGGTGTAGACCACCATCGGTTCCGGCAGCGGGTTCTGCACTTGAGCTGCGATGCGGGTAATCAATGGGGTGCGGCCGTGTTGTAGTGACATCAGGAAGCCGGTCATTACTACTCCAGGCAATGCCAGAGACAACGCCACCATCAACCACACGCCGCCTCCGGCCGTTGCCAGCAGTGTCGCCACCGTCGCAGCCAGGCCCAGTGTCCACCAGGCGTAAGCGCGACCCGCGCGCAACGGCGTGTACAGCGTGGCTACACCGAGCAGGATCAGAACTGCCGCAGTTAGCCGTCGTGAACCGGACACGACCGCCAAGTGTGCCAGCGGCGGATAGGCCAGCAACAGCAGCAGTCGCAAGGACACTATTGGCCCAGCCTGCATGCACCGTGAAAACCGTGCGTGATCAAATCTGTGTTACGACTTGTCAGTGTGTTTATTGCGTATATATCGCACTTGTACGACACGTCGGCTGTTCTCGTCTTCAGCGCGCATCTCCACGCCGTATTTCTGCTGAACCGCCAATGCCATTTCCAGTGCATCGATCGAATCCAGGCCCCAGCCGGTGTCGTAGCTGCCAAACAGGGGGGCTTCGGGGTCGATGCTGTTGATCGTCTTGTCCTCCAGCTGCAGGGAGGTGATCAACAGTTGTGCCAGTTCCTCTTCCGTTTCAGTCATCGGTGCTTCCTGAATGTAGTTGTACGCGGCCAAGCGCTGTCGGCCTGGTGCCGATATATTCGTTGCAAATGTCAAAACAGGCCTCGCGTCTGGATGACACAAGACCGTCGCGCCACTTTTGTGGTGCTGTGCTAGGCTGGAAAGGGCCGTAGGGAGGTTCAATCCTCATTGCGGACACGCCCATATTTTGCTGTGGTGTCCTTGAGAGACGCGCCAGCGGCGTCGGCGGCGGCCCCCGATCCGTGACGGCAGCGGCGCGACAGGTGCGGCAATTGGCAACCGGGTGGGTGTGCGGGAGCGTGTTCGAGTCTGTGGGCATTGTCTTCAGGATTTTGCGAGTCGCGCTGCGAGGCTGCTCGGGCGTAAAATGACGGTAAACAAACAGTGGCGGATCGCATGGCTGCTCCGTTCGTTACCGCAGCCAACATGTAGAGCAGTATAAGCGAGCGTCGTCCGCGGCGAGGTCACTGATGAGTGCCACATCCGCCAGCCGTACCGCCACATGAATGCTGAACATGCAAAATTCGCCGTTGACGCCTGCAACAGTTAGTGCCTGTATCGGTATCATGGGCAACGTCTGCGACATATCGTTGCAGTGGGTGTCTTCTAAGCCGGCAACCGCTAATGGGACAGCCGAAATAGTGCCATGAGCACGCCGCAGTCAGAAACAATGATGCACGCGCTTCCGCGTCCCGACTGTCCGTATCGCGTTACCGACCTGTCCATTAGCGCGCGCAGTCAACCGCTGTCTTCGCAGGTGCTGTGTGCCCTGCGGTTCGGCGGCGACAGCGACAGCGTGGACGACGACCCTCGACGTATCCTGCTGCCGTTGTCGCCGCTGGATGAGGTATCCGCCGTCGGTGAATTGTGGCTGAGCGCCGCGCCGGTGCAGTCCGGTTGGGTCCATGATCTCGGTTATGCCGAAAACGGACAGATCATGATGGTCCAACTGCAGGTGCCCGAAGCGCAGCTGGTCCGGATGGAAGACGCGGTCCGCGAAGTCTATCGACGGCTGATCCGCTTTATCTCCGGCGCTGGTTATCCGCACTTGCTGCGGGTCTGGAACTATCTGGACAGGATCAATCAAGGTGAAGGCGATGCCGAACGCTATCAGCGCTTCTGTGCAGGCCGCTACCGTGCAATGGCCGATACAGACGGCTTTGAGCACCAACTGCCGGCGGCCAGCGCCATCGGCAGCCGCGATGGCAGCGGCCTGCGTCTGTTTGCGCTGGCCGCGCGGCAGCCGGGGCTGCAGGTGGAAAACCCGCGGCAGGTCAGTGCCTTCAACTACCCGCGTATTTACGGCGCGCGAAGCCCCAGTTTTTCGCGTGCCACCTGGGTGCCCTGGGCCGACGGTGTGCAATTACTGGTGTCGGGAACTGCCAGCATCGTCGGCCATGCCACCGTTCATGCGGGCGACCCGCAGGCGCAGTTGCGGCAGGCGGTGGCCAATATTGAAACGGTGCGTGCACACGCCGTCCGCAGCCATCTGCCGGGCGTCGATCCGGCGCGCCTGCAACTCGAGTCCTGCATCCTCTACGTGCGCCGCGAGTCCGATTGGCTGGGATTACAGGCGATGCTGCCAGAGTTGTTCGGGAGCTTGCCGGTGCGTGTGCTGGCCGGTGATATCTGTCGCCGCGAGTTGCTGGTCGAGGTTGAGGCGATGTATCGGCAAACCTCAGAGTTGGTGCGCTGATGTCAGTGCGCGGGGTGGATCGAGGCTGGCGCATCTTCGCTACCGGTCTCAGTTTCACGGTGTTCGGTTGCAGCACGCTGCTGCTGACGGCTACCCTGTTTCCACTGTTGTGGCTGTGGTCACGTGATGTGGATGAGCGTCGCCTGCGTTTTCAACACACCTATCATCGCGGCTGCCGGTTCTTCATCGGCTTCATGAAAACGCTGGGATTAATCAGCTACGAAGTGCATGGGCTGGAGCACTTGCGCGGGGGTAATCGACTGATTCTGGCCAACCATCCCAGTCTGATCGATGCGGTGTTCTTGTTGTCGTGGATGCCCGAAGCAGTGTGTATCGTCAAACAGGCGCTGTGGCACAACCCGTTCCTGAGCTGGGCGGTGCGCGCAGCCGGTTACATCGGCAACGCTTCGCCGGAAGGCTTGATCGAGGATTGCACCGCCAGTCTGCGCGCTGGTCATACCCTGATAGTGTTTCCTGAGGGCACGCGCAGCGTTCCGGGTCGGCCGCCACAGTTCAAGCGCGGTGCCGCACGTATCGCGTTGGGTGCAGCGGTACCGATCGTACCGGTGCAGATTTGCTGTGAGCCGATCACGCTGACCAAGGGCCAGAAATGGTATCAGGTACCCGAACGCACGCCGCATTACAGCTTTGTTGTCGGCGCACCGCTGCCGGCAGCGCGCTTCGCGGCGACACCGGGTGAATCGACTTCGCAGGCGGCGCGACGGCTGACACGTCAACTGCAGGCAGTACTGGTGCCTTCGCCAGACAGTCTCGGCGAAGCGGATCCGGTCTGGTCGATGCAGTGAGCGAGCCCTTGACGTCGGTGCAGGCGGCGATGCAAGCAGTCTTCCGACCCTGCATCGTCATCCCGTATTACGACCACGAGGGCGCGATCGGCGGTCTGGTCGAACGGCTGCGACCCAACAAGCTGATCTGCTGGATCGTCGACGACGGTAGCGGGATCGAAGCGGCGTGTGTGGCCGACAAACTCGCCGCCGCGGAAGACGGCTGGCTGCACGTGCTGCGCCTGCCGCACAATCAAGGCAAGGGGTCGGCAGTACGTGCGGGTTGCGAGGCCGCTGCCGCTGCTGGTTACACCCACGCTTTGCAGATCGATGCCGATGGCCAGCACGACACCGCCGACGTGCCGCGTCTGCTGGCCACCGCTGCTGCCGATCCCGCCGCAGTCGTCATCGGTGTGCCGCGCTACGACGATTCGATCCCGTGGATTCGTTACTACGGACGTTACCTGACCCATGCGCTGGTGTGGCTGCACACGCTGTCGTTCGATCTGGTCGACACCATGTGTGGATTCCGTGTCTATCCGTTGACACCGACGCTGCAGTTATGGCGGCGTGAACCGGTCGGTCATCGCATGGATTTCGACACCGAGATGCTGGTGCGGCTGTACTGGTCGGGTCTGCGCGTGATCAGTGTACCGACGCGCGTCACCTATCCCGAGGACGGCGTTTCGCATTTTCGTTACCTGCGCGACAACGCGCGCATGGTCTGGCTACATCTGCGGCTGTTTGCAGGCATGTTGCGGCGGTTGCCGCGACGGTGGGTACGTCCGTGACCCCGGCCTTGGATAATGCGTTGAGCCGTCGCATTGAGGTCTGTGTGGAAGCCGTCATCGCCTTCCAGGACTGTGATCCTATGGGCGTGCTGTGGCACGGCCGTTACGCCGAATATTTCGAGCTGACGCGGGTGGCGCTGATGGAGTACCTCGACTACGGCTATGCGCAGATGGCCGATTCCGGCTACACCTGGCCGGTGATCGATTACCGTGTGCGTTATCTCAAGCCGCTGCGCTTCGGCCGGCGCGTCATCGTCAAGACCTGGATCGTCGAATGGCAGTTCCGACTCAAGCTCGCTTACCTGATCAGCGATGCCAACTCCGGCGAAGCGCTGACCCGTGGCCACACCGTGCAGGCCGCGGTACGTCAGGACACCGGCGAGTTACAGATGGCGACGCCGCCAATCCTGCGTCAGCGGTTGGGCTTATGAATCGCTGTGGGAATCGCTGGTTGGCCCTGCTCTTGTTGATGACGGCGCCGATACTGGCCGCCGCCGCGGGCAGCCCGACGTCAAGTCCGTCCCTGAATCCAGTCTTCAATCATCCGGCGAATACTGCGCAGATGAAGCAGATGCTGTCGCTGGTCACCCAACGGCTGGACGGTGCAGCCGCGCTGCAGGGCCAGTTCACCCAGCTCAATCACCTGCACGGCTTGCCGCTGTCGCTGCGGTCCTCGGGCGATTTCTTGGTGGCGCGCGGCCTCGGGGTCGACTGGCACACGCTCAAGCCGTTCGCTGCCGAAGTGGTGCTGACGCCGCAGGCGCTGATCCAGCGCAGCGGGGGTACTACCCAGACACTGGGCGCCGACCAGCAGCCGGGCTTGGCGGCGGTGGCGCGCACCTTCGACGCCATGTTCACGCTCGACCTGCCGCAGCTGGCGCAACGCTTCAAACTCTACGGTAGTCCCAACGACACAGGTTGGGTTCTGGGCCTGAAACCGCGTGACGCGGCGCTGGCCGCGCATTTGGTGGCCGTGGTCGTCAGCGGCAGCGATCATCCTGATCAGGTCACCTTGTATCAGGCTGGAGGCGACCGTACCGAGATCGTGTTTTCCAACGTCGAAGTAGTGCCCGTGTTGTCGCAAGCACAGCGCCAGCGCTTCTCACCCTAAACATTTCCTGTCAGCTGTGCGCCTGAATACGAGTCCGAGTGGCGTGCCCGCGGACGACGGTATCCGCCGTCGTTTCCGCCTGTGGACTGCGGCCGTGGTGGCGCTGGTGGTGGTGTTTGGTGCCTGGGTGTTGCCGCATCCACAGTTGGAAACCAACATCCTCGCACTGCTGCCGTCCGATCATGCCGATCCGGGCGTGGACCGTGCGCTGCAGCGTTTCACCGATCTGTTCGGCTCCCAACTGGTGTTTCTGATGGGTGATCGCGATTTCGGCAAAGCTAAATCTGGTGCGCAGGCGTTGGCGGCAACACTGCAATCCTCTGGCAAGTTCAAGCAGGTGCGCTGGAAGATCGGCGCCGGCTGGCTGCAGCAGGCCACCGCCACCTATGCGCCGTATCGCGGCGGCCTGCTGTCAGATCGCATGCACCACTGGCTGCAGCAGGGCGATGGCGCCAAGGTATTGGCGCAGGCGCGGCAAGCCTTGTATACGCCCGCCGCATTCATGCGCCGCAGCAGCGCTGGCGACGATCCGCTCAATCTGTTCGGCAGTTTCCTCGCCCAGACCACGCCTGCCGTGGCCGGCAAGCTCGACCTGCGCGACAACGTCCTCACCACCACCGACCAGGACCTGCATTACGTGCTGGTCAACGCCGTGATGAGCGGCAAGCCGTTTTCGGCCACGGCCGGGAAGACGGTCGGGCCGGTGCTGGATCAGGCGCTGGCGGCAGCGCGTGCCAATGGTTTCAAGGTGATCGGCTCCGGCGTGGTTTTCCACGCCATCGCCGCTGCCAACGAGGCGAAGACGCAGCTGGATCGTTTCGGCGTGATCCAGTCGCTGGGGCTGCTGTTGCTGCTGTGGTGGGCGTTCCGCTCCTGGCGCGTGCCGCTGTTGGTGGTGTCGACGCTGCTGGTCGGTTTCGTCGCCGCCTTCACCGTCTGCCAGTTCGTATTCGGTCGCGTGCATGTGCTGACGCTGGTGTTCGGCTGCAATCTGGCCGGCGTGGCCATCGACTACTGCCTGTACTTCTGCTCCGACCAGTTCCGCGCGCCGGGACGCTGGCATCCGCGCGATGCGCTGGTGCAGGTTGGCGGCGCCATTACCCTGGGCATGTTGATCAGCGTGCTCAGTTATGCCGTGCTGGCTACCACGCCGTTTCCCGGCCTGCGCCAGATGGCGGTGTTCTGTGGCGTCGGTCTGGCGGTGGCTTACGCCTGCGTGCTGTGCTGGTATCCGCACTGGCTGCGGCCGGCGCCGGTCGAGGGCGCCCGGCGACGCGCTTCGCGCTTCGCCAGTCTTGACGCAAGTCTGGCGCGCAGCATTGCGCGTACTCCCTCACTGGCATGGGCTGCCGTGGTGGTCGTGTTAATTGCGGTTGCGGGCTTTGGTTTGTCGCGTTTGCAGTTTCAGGATGACGTGCGGGTATTGCAGGACGCACCGCCGGCACTGGTGGAGCAGGATGAGAGCGTCGGACGCCTGCTGGGGGTGCAGACTGACCGCCGCTTTTTCCTGGTGCGTGGTGCTAACGCGCAAGACGTGCTGGAGCGTGAGGAAACTCTGCGCGCACGCCTGGCGCAGGCCGTGAGTCGCGGCGAAATCGGCAGCTATACCGCGGTGACGCAGGCGTTGCCGTCGGCGCAGCGTCAAGCTGAGGATCGCACGCTGCTGGCGCGGCAGGTCTATGACGGCAATGACGGCTTGCTCGCACAGTTCATGCGGGAGTTGGGTTTTTCCAAACAGGCTATCGACGTGCGGCTGGCAGCATTCAAACCGCAGGCACCGCCGTTGACGGTCAGGCAGTGGCTACCGACCACCGCCGCCGAACCCTATCGCCATTTATGGTTGGGCGACATCGGCGACGGCGTGTTCGCTTCGGTGGTGACAATGTCGGACGTGCACGACGCGGTCGCCGTGGCGCGACAGACCGCCGGTTTGCCCGGCGTGCGCCTGATTGATCGCATCGGGGATGTCTCTGCCGTGCTCGGCGCGTACCGTGCCCGCATCCTGTGGCTAGCGGCATTGGCCAGCGCGCTGTCAGTGCTGCTGCTGGCTCTGAACTTCCGCCGCCGCGCCGATCTGTTGTTGGCTTTTACGCCAGCGCTGGCGGCGCTGCTGACGTTTGCCGCATTCGGCCTGTTGGGGATTGCGGTCAACCTGTTCAACGTGGTCGCCTTGTTGTTGGTGCTAGGCTTGAGTGTGGACTACGCAATCTTCACTCAGCGTGGTCGCGCGCAGGGATTATCCATGCTGTTGTCGGTGTCGCTGGCGGCGGCGGCGACGCTGTTGGCGTTTGGTTTGTTGGCGCTGAGCCCGACACCGTTTATCCGTAGCCTCGGCCTGACGGTATTGATTGGCGTGCTGATCGATTTCGCTTTGTGCCTGATTATGGGCAAGATAGGACAGAGGATTCATTGATGGATGCAACGCAGACGATGGGGCAAACAGTTGACGTGGTGGTGATCGGCGCTGGCCCGGCGGGTTCCGTGGCGGCGGCGCTGGCCCGACGGCGCGGGCTGTCAGTACGCATCCTGGAAAAGACCCAGTTCCCGCGCTTCCAGATCGGCGAGAGCCTGTTGCCACAATGCATGACGGTGCTGGAACAGGCCGGCATGGTTGAAGCGGTGGACCGCGCCGGCTTTCAACGCAAGAACGGCGCACAGATCGTGCGCGGCGAACAGCAGGTGGATTTTGAGTTCTCGGCCAAGACCTCGGCGGGGTATAGCTATACCTACGACGTGACGCGGGCGGATTTTGACCATCTGCTAGCGCTCGAGGCCGAGAAGCAGGGTGCCGAGCTGTATTTTCGCCACGAAATCATCACGGTGGATTTCGGCGCTGATAGCGTGCAGTTGGTCAGCCGCGATGCCGCCGGCGAGGAGCACCATCATCGCGCCCGCTTCGTGCTGGATGCCAGCGGTTTCGGGCGTGTCCTGCCGCGCTTGCTGAACCTGGAAAAACCGGCGGACTTCCCAGTGCGCGGCGCATTGTTTACGCACGTCGAGGCACAGATTAATGATGCTGGATTCGACTGCCACAAAGTCCGTGTCGCCATCCACCCGCAGCATGACGATGTCTGGTACTGGCTGATCCCGTTAGCGCACGGCCGTGCTTCGATCGGCGTGGTGGCCGAGGATAGCTATCTGCAGCTCGACGGGGCCGATCCCGATGAGCGTCTGTGGGCGCTGATCAAGCAGGAGCCGGGCATGGCGCGCATGTTGTGCAACGCCCATCAACTGTGGCCGGCACGCAGCGTTCGCGGTTATGCGCGCAGCGTCACCCGGCTTTGCGGCGATCATTTCGCACTGCTCGGTAATGCCGGCGAGTTTCTCGATCCGCTGTTTTCCTCCGGGGTAACGCTGGCGATGAATTCGGCGGCACTGGCGGTGGATGCGTTAACGCGTGAGCTGGCGGGCGAATCCGTCGATTGGGAGGAGGCTTTCGTCGAACCGCTGATGCTGGGTGTGAATACGTTCCGCGGTTATGTCGAAGCCTGGTACGAAGGCGACCTGCAGCACATCATGCTCAACCCGACCCGGCACGATCGTACCTACAGCATGATGTGCGGCGTGCTGGCCGGTTATGCCTGGGATCGCAGCAATCCCTTCGTCGGCAATTCACGGCGTCGCCTGCGGGTGCTGGCGCAAACCATCCGCAGCCATGCGTCGACTGCTTCTGATCTGCGTTAGTGCGGCATTAACTGGTTGTGCACTGCTGCCGCAGCGACCACCGCCGACATTGCCACTGCTTGCGCCACAGGCGCTGGGTGCCAGCCGCAGTTCACAGCAGGTGTTACACGTCGCCTACGGCAAGCAGGTACTGACTCTGCAGGCTGCGTTGCAGGCGACACCGGGTCACGACACCCTGATTGCCGTCGGGCCGTTTGGCCAGCGTGTCTTTACTCTTGATTACGACGGCCGCCAGCTACACGCTGAGGTCAGCACTTATCTGCCGGACACGTTGCCACCGCGACAGATGCTGGCCGACGTCGAACTGGCACTGTGGCCGCTGGATGCCTGGCAACAACGTCTGGCTGGTAGCGGCTGGGTGCTGAGTGCGCCGCAGCCCGGTGTGCGCCGGCTTCGCTACCACGACCGGCTGGTGACCGAGGTGCACTACGACGATGGTAGCGATGGCTGGAATGGCCGCTTCTGGTTGGTCAATCTGGTTTACGGCTACACACTCGACATCACTTCGACCAGCACTACTCCGACTGATGCGGGACATGGCTGAAGTTCATCGCTGGATACTGGTGACCGGTGCCAGCCGCGGCATCGGCCGCGCCTGTGCGCTGAAGCTGGCGCAGGACGGTTTTGGCGTCGTGGTGCATTGCCGCCAAGAGGTCGCACGCCTGCAGCCGCTGTGTGCGGAGATCGAAGCCGCCGGGGGTACCGTCCGCGCGTTGGCTTTTGACATCGCTGATCGTATCGCCTGCGCGCAGATGCTGAGTGCTGATGTCGATGCACACGGCGCGTATTACGGCGTCGTCTGCAACGCTGGCCTGGCCCGCGACGGCGTCTTCCCTGGCATGGACGGCGAGTCCTGGGATGCAGTGCTACGTACCAATCTCGACGGTTTCTACAACGTCCTGCACCCGCTGCTGATGCCGATGATCCGGGCTCATCGCGGTGGGCGTATCGTCGTACTGTCGTCCGCCGCCGGTCAGATCGGCAATCGCGGCCAGGTCAACTACAGCGCCTCGAAAGCGGGTCTGATCGGCGCCGCCAAAGCGCTGGCACTGGAGCTGGCCGGTCGTCGCATCACCGTCAACTGTGTCGCGCCGGGTCTGATCGAGTCCGACATGATTCGCGAAGCACCGCGCGAGGAATTGCTCAAATTAGTGCCGGCCGGCCGTGTCGGCAACGCCGACGAAGTGGCCGGACTGGTCGCGTACTTGTGTTCCGATGCTGCCGCCTACGTCACCCGTCAAGTGATCGCCATCAACGGCGGGCTATGTTAACCACTTCAAGTATCAAATATTTTACGTAACTGTTTGTAACGTAACAACTTAATGGTATTTATAGAAATTCATCGTGGCCTTGCGACAATTCGACGGTCTCCGATTCTTGAAGCCACGGTTGATTGCCGTCATGAACGGTTCGAGTTTTACGGGGGTCATCTCAAACTCCGCGTGCAACACCTAGTGTAGTGTCCAGCAAATAGATGGCATTATTATCTGGGATTGATTATGCTGCTGCATGCCTCGGATCAGTCCTGCTATCACTCTCACAGACA
>CAJDWY010000034.1_pt1 | contig 17664 bp, 15 predicted proteins | sample 7391751 | NCBI WGS metagenome assembly CAJDWY01 (sample SAMEA7055745, study PRJEB34461) | soil metagenome | biome: terrestrial ecosystem; feature: Peninsula; material: soil | place: Antarctica | collected 2016
CACCTTGGTCAGAGTTTCCGGGTTAATGTTCATCCAGTCATGGCTGTTGCGAAAAGTCAGCACCATGTCGGCCGAATTGTCGGGTCCGAGGCTGACCTGCGCCGGCGGCGCGAACGGAATCACTTTCTCGATGTGCCCGTACACTGCAGGATCGGCCGCGAGTTTGGCCGAGTAGGCGTGCGCCATCTTCGCCATGAACTTGCTCTCGCTGTCCAAGGGTGCGGCGGCTTCAATCAGGCGCCCGTGGGCATATAAGAACGGCGCCAAGATTTCAGTGTACCAACCGCCGCCTGGGGACAACTCGATCACCGTCATGCTCGACTCAATGCCGAAAAATTCTAGTGTCTGGACCGGATGGCGGTACTTATCGCGAGCCTTGTGCGCCGCCGAGCGCCACGAACCGGCGGCGGCTTCCTTCAATAAGCTTGCGGTATCGCCAGAGGTCGCGATCGGGCCCTTTTCTGCGGCGGTTGCAGCGCCAGAGAACATAAAGACGCCCACCAATGCGAACGGCCACATGACGCGGGGAATTCGTTTAAACATGGCGTAGACCCTCAAATATCAACCGGTTTTTGTGCGGCTGCCCGTGGCACAGCATGGATCCGCCGATAGAAAAGCGGGTGCCATACGACTTGCGGCGGAAACGCTGAAACTCGCTCCGAGTGGTGCCAGATTTCTTACAGGGCACTTCCAAGCATTCACTTCACGGCGCATCTAAAAAACTCAGTCTACTCCACACAACCGGAAGTATCGGCGGCAGACGGGGTTTTGAGAAATGAACGGATCAGGGTGGGTTTCTGTGGTGTAGCGCTTACAGACTTTTACTGTGGCAATCGGTTTTTTGCGCTCAGCCGTAGCGTATATTTTGCGCGGAAATGGAAGCCTTCAATCAGACTTTGTTTCGCGCACTCAATTGTTGCCTGCACTCTTTTCAAGTCAGAAGCCTGCTACAAGGCCGATAAAACCCTTCTTGTGACAAACGGAACATCAGGCCATGGCAGGTAAATCGAGCAAGGCAGTCCAGACAGATCAAAAACCCAAGGCCTTCGAAGAATTTGAAGACGACGAAGAGGTTTTTGAGGAGGATTTACCGGAACTGGACATCAAGGAACCGGTGTCTTCGCAGCGTTCGCGTGATTGGCGTGATGTCGAAAGGCTCCGGGAGTTGCGTGAGCTGAAAAAACTGATGGGCGACGATGACTTCGACAACCCGCTCAAAAACGAGCTAACCGGGGACGCCCACCCTCGATCCGGTAAAAAAGAGAGACCCACAAATGACGGTCAGGCTTCCGCAAGATTGAATGGCGGTTGCAGCACCGTCGGTCCCGCCGCATCGATCAGAGTCGAGGTCAGATAGTCGAAGGCTTCATCGACGTCATCCACACAGATGGATCGGCGTACGTCTTCAAGCGAAATCAGGCCTCGATCGGACAACAACGTCATGTTCACCGCCCGCGTCCAGAACTCGCTGCCGAACAGCACGATCGGCCGTGCCTCGATCTTGCCAGTTTGGATCAAAGTCAACATCTCGAACAGCTCGTCCATGGTGCCAAATCCGCCAGGAAACGCCACCACTGCCTGCGCGAGGTTGGAGAACCAGAATTTGCGCATGAAAAAGTAATGAAATTCGAAAATCAGATCCGAATCCAACCAGGGGTTGACATGCTGCTCGTGTGGCAGGGAGATGTTCAAACCGATGTTCAGACGCCGGTTGGTACGGGCAACGCCCTCGCCCACCGCTTCCATGATTCCAGGACCGCCCCCGGTGCAGAAATGGAATCGCTGTCCGGCTGGATGCCTGTCCATGGTCCATCGCGCCAACCGCATCGCCAGTTCGGTGGCTTGCGCGCAGTAATCCGGATCACCTCCTGATCGTAACCGTGCCGAGCCGAAAAAAGCTATCGCCCGCCGTACGTTCGCTTGCCGCAACCGCGTTCTGGGCTCGAGGTATTCACAGAGGATGCGCACTTCACGGGCGTTTTCGCCCATCATGAACTCGGGATTGGTATAGGCTTCCGTTTGGCTCATTTGAATTCGGATTGGGGCGGGAAGACGGGTAGAACTCTGTGCGGAGCAGCTTTGCCGACCCGGCTGACGCCACGCAGTTCGCTGCGTTGGCTTCACAGACGCGCGATGTGGGCGCGACACGGTGTCGCTTAGGGCTGGTGGGCCGTGCTGGGTTCGAACCAGCGACCAGCGGATTAAAAGTCCGATGCTCTACCAACTGAGCTAACGGCCCAACTAACTGAATAATATGTAATTTAAACGATTAATTCAGATTGTTTCAAGGTGCCCTGTGTCCACTTTGTGACCCAATGCGTCCAAGTGCCTCCGCAGGTGGCCGGTGGGCAAGTGCGCATACCGCTGCGTAACTGCCCCCGTCGAATGCCCAAGAAGTTCGCGGGCGTGCATCAGATCAGCGCCGGATTGTATCAGCCATGAAGCGAATGTGTGACGTAGATCATGAAAATGGACGTGCGAAAACCCGAGCTTCGCCCTTGCTTTTCCCCACTCCTTGCGCAGCACGGTGGGCGTCACCCGCAGCGGGAGTTGGATCGAATCAATACGGGGATGTAACGGGATAATCTGCGCCCGTCCAGTCTTTCCGTCCGTGCCCAAACCGCGGCCAGTGCCTTAACGTTTTCTCGTGTCAGATAGATATGACGCTCGCCAGCCTCCCGCAGCATCTGCATATGTTGGTGCAGCGGTTGATCCAGCCAACCCCACCGCCGATATGACAGTGAGAGCTGCCGCCGGACGACCGCAAGATTCCGGTTGATGGTCACTGGAGCTTGTCCGGCAGCGAGAAATTCCTTGCGTATCTGCGCGGCGATCTCGGGACCTTCGGTCAACAGGCGCCCCTCCATGAACGTCGCCAGCTGGATCAGCATGGTGCGCTGTCCTTTTTATTGGATAACTTCTCGTCGATCCATAGAGAAACTGCATCGTTGAAGGTACGCTCCGGCTCGGCCGTGAGCGCCCGCTTGTCGCCGACACGGCGACCGCGTGTACGGGGTGCCAGCGCGGCCATGCCTCCGGTTTTGAAGCGGTCAATGATCTGCACGTCGCCGGGTAACTGAGTCCGACATCGCGCGAAATCTGGCGTTTGTTGGTCTCACGCCTGTATGACTTGGCGTCGGCGCTCGTGTTGTTCGGCCGGACTGAGCCGGCGGGCGTCTTCGGTATCCACGTCACCTTTGCCCGCATCGCCGGATAATGGTTCGTACTATTTATGGGCCTGATCTATAGTGCAGCGCGTCACACTGTCCGACATTTATATCGGCCTCATTTCTCGTCATCCTGCGTTGTTCGTCGTCGCCATAGTTCGACTATGACTCCTCCTCGTGCCTGGACTGACAAAAAATGGGACTCGATCTAATGTCCCATTAAATGTGACGCACTACACTGGAGCGACGCCACACTCGTAGCGGCCCCCCAACAGACGCCGCCGGTTACGGGGGTTCACAGGAGGAAGCCGGTGCGTCTGAGCGCCGAGAACATACTGCACGTCGTCGTGCCGTTGATCTATGCGCGGCGCGGGTTGACGTTCGGTCTGTTGACACTGCTGACGCTGTTTCTCGGTTGGCAGGCCACGCAGATGCGCCTGAGCGCGGGCTTCGACAAGCAGATTCCGCTGGCGCACCCGTACATGAAGGTGTTCGAGAAATATCGCGCGCAGTTCGGCGGCGCCGATCTGATCTCGGTGGCGCTGATCAACCGCCATGGCACGATCTACAACACCGCATTTCTGAATGCCCTGAAGCACGCCACCGACGATGTGTTCTTCGTTCCCGGCGTCAACCGCGCCCACGTTAAATCGCTGTTCACGCCGGGCGTGCGTTACGTGCAGATCGTCGAGGGCGGCTTCGAGACCGGCGACGTGGTGCCGCGCGACTACCACCCCTCGCCCGCCGAATTCGCGCGCATCCGTCGCAATGTCGAACGCGCGCATCTGAGCGGGCGGCTGGTCTCCAACAACCAGCACGGTGCGTTGATCATCGCCGAGTTGCTGGAAAACGATCCGGTCACCGGCAAGCCGCTGGACTATCGCCGGGTGGCGGCCGATCTGGAGAAGATCCGCCTCAAATACCAGAGCAGTTCGATCAACGTGCACATCATCGGTTTTCCGATGGTGGTCGGCGCGGTGGTACACGCGACGCTGGAGGTGGTTGGTTTTTTCTTCATCGCGTTGTTGCTGGTCGGCCTGCTGCTGTGGCTGTTCTGCGGCTCGTTCACGCTCAGCCTGCTACCGCTGTCGGCGGCGCTGGTGGCGGTGATCTGGGAGTTTGGCCTGATGCACCTGGTCGGCCTGGGACTGGACCCGTTCGCCATCCTGATACCGTTTCTGGTGCTGAGTCTGGGCGTCAGTCACGGCGTGCAATACATCAACGCCTGGAGTCACGAAGTCGCGGTCAACAATCGGGACAGTTTCGGGGCGTCGGTTGAAACCTTCCGGCGGCTGGCGATCCCGGGGACGACCGCGATCATCACCGACGCTGCCGGCTTCGCCACGGTGGCGTTGATCCACATCCAGATCGTGCAGGAACTGGCGTTCAACGCGGCGCTGGGCATGGCCGCCATCATCGTCACCAACAAGGTGATGCTGCCGATCATGCTGTCCTGGTTGCGGCTGAAGGACGTGCAGACGTTTCGTGAGCGCCAGCTCCGCCGCCGCGATCACGGCGATGCGATGTGGCGCTGGATCGCGCGCTTCGCCACTGCACGGTACGCGCTGCCGCTGCTGACCGTGTGTCTGGCCCTGCTGGCCTGGAGCTTCTACGAATACCCGAACCTGGTGATCGGCGACACCACGCCAGGCGTGCCGGAACTGCGGCCGGACAGCCCCTACAACCGCGATGCGCGCGCCATCGCCGGCAACTTCGCCATCGGCATCAACGTACTCAAGGTCATCGCCGAAACCAAACCCTACGGCTGCGTCGACGCGCGTGCGATGCACAGCATCGACCGTTTCGCCTAGGTCATGCGCAACACCCCCGGCGTCGCCTCAGTCGCCTCGCTACCGCAGATCGCGGCGGAAGCCTGGCAGGCGTTGAACGAGGGCAATCCGAAGTTTCATGTGGTGCCGGAGAAGCAGGCGGCTTTGGCGGCCACGGCGGGATCCATTCCGTCGATTCTGGGTCTGGCCAACGCTCACTGCAGCGCCATGCCGGTGCAAATCTACACTATCGATCACCGCGCCAGCACCATCAACACGGTGATCGACGCGGTTAATCACTTCAAGGCGACCAACCCCGGCACCGGGGTCAATTTTGCGCTGGCCTCGGGCAACGTCGGCGTGATGGCTGCCACCAATCAGGAAATCAAGGCGCGCGAGTTTGTCGTTATCCTGTGGGTCTACGCGGTATTGCTGGCGGCCATTTGGCTGTCGTTCCGTTCGCTGTCGTCGATCATCAGCATCATCGGCCCGCTGGCCTGGTGCTCGATGCTGACCTACGGCTTCATGGCGATGATGGGGATCGGCGAAAAACCGGCGACGCTGCCGGTAGTGGCATTCGGCGTCGGCATCGGCGTCGACGACGGCATCTATCTATGGGGCGTGTTGGCCTATGCGCTGGGGCAGAACAAAGGATTGCGCAGTGCCTACCTGGAAGCGCTGCGCCACACCGGCAAGGCCTCCGTGTTCACCTCGCTGGCGCTGATCTTCAGCATCGCCACCTGGCTGTTCTCCGGACTGCAGTTCCAAGTCGACATGGGGCAGCTGCTGTTGTTCATGTTCACCACCAATCTGTGCGGCGCGGTGCTGATGTTGCCTGCGCTGGCGTGGATCTGCGACCGTATCCGGCCGCTGCAACCTAAAGGCGGAATCATGATCAAATGAATACGACTCTTCACCGCGACGGACACGGTCGATCATGAAACGACGCAGCTTTCTGGAGCTTGCAGCGTTGGCCGCGCTGGGTCCCGCCGACGGATGGGCAGTGGTCTCCGGGCAGCTGGCCGGACAACTGGGCGCCACCCTGACTCCGCTGGGGGCGGAGAAAGCCGGCAATGCGTCAGGGACCGTGCCGGCTTGGGTCGGTGGGCTGCCAAAATCCTCGATGAAACGCGGCGACAATCCCTTCACTGCGGACAAGCCGCTGTTCACCATCACTTAGGCCAACGTCGAAAAATATGGCCGCTGGCTGACCGCAGGCCACAAGGCCTTGTTCAAGACCTTCCCGAGCAGCTATTTCATGCCGGTCTATCCCAGCCGGCGCAGCGCCTCCTATCCGCAGTGGTATTACGACGCCACCATCAAGAATGCCACCCGTGTGTCGTTGGCCGATCGCGGTTACAACTTCACCGGCACCGCGCACGGCGCGCCGTTTCCCATTCCACAGAACGGCACCGAGGTGATGTGGAATCACATCATGCGCTACAACACCACCGGCTATAACGGTTATGTGAACTCGGCGATCACCCAGACCGGCGGCAGCTACGTCATCGAGCGCGACTATCTGGAACTGCTCTACCTCTACAACAATCCCAAAACCACTTTGGCGACGCTGGACGGTCAGAACCTCTACGCCATGATCAAGACGCTGTCACCGCCCAACAAGGCCGGCACCTCCGATCTGCTGCGCGTGCCTATCGACCGCATCGCCCACAAGACCGGTGTGTGGGAATACAACACCGCGCTGGGCCGGGTGCGGCGTATCGGCAAGGTTGGTTACGACAATCCGCTGTTCGACGGGATGATGACGGAGGATCAGCTCGACATGTTCAACGGCCCGCTGGACCGTTACACCGTCAAACTGGTCGGCAAGCGCGACATGCTGGTGCCCTACAACAGCTATGAACTCTACAGCCCGGAACTCAAATACAGTCAGATCGTCAAAAAAGGTCACATCAACCAGGCCCTGACGCGTTACGAGATGCACCGCGTGTGGGTGCTGGAAGCCGAGTTGCGGCCCGGCTATTCACACATTTACAAGAAACGGAACTTCTACTTCGACGAAGACAGCTGGCTGATCCTGCTGGAGGACATGTACGACGACCGCAACCAGTTCTGGCGTACTGCCGAGGCACACGCCATCTGTTTTGCCGAGGTGCCGGTGGTCGTCAACGGCGTGCAAGTTCACTACGACCTGCAGTCACGCCGTTACGTCATCGTCAATATGACCAACGAGGAATCGCGGATGGCCACGTACAACTGGCAGAAGGAACCGTCTTATTTCACCCCGCAACAACTACAGATATTCGCCACTGCCGGTAATGCCTGAGCGTGGATACTGCCGATACATTCAGTAGCAATTCAGGTCGATGTTCTAAACTTTGGACTACTTGTTGTTGATTCTCGCAACAGTCGGCACCCTGAGACCCACACTCTTGAACGTATCATTCACAACCTCTGTCCGGCATATCGATGTTTCGTGCGCGCATTCTGGAATCAAACCGGTGATTGAGGTAAAACACGTCAACGCACGGCGCGACAACCACCCATTCCGAACCGCTGCACGGCGGCTGATCGCCCTGGTCTGGGGAGTGCTGGCCGGACTGGCTCTGCTGCAAAGTGCCAACGCACAGCCCGTGGCAACCGGAACGGTTGCCACGGGTCATACCGATGTCCGAGCTTCATCCCGTGCACACCACGTGACTCCGGGAGAAGCCGCCCGGCGTGCCCAACGCATCAACGGTGGCGGCCGCGTCCTGTCGGTAGTACACGGGCAAGACGGTTATCGCGTTAAGTTGATCAAGCACGGCGAAATACGCATCGTGTTCGTACCCGGCGAGTGAGACCCCCCATGCGCGCCCTGATCATCGAGGACGACCCGCAGCTGCGCGCCCAGATCGCCCAGTTTTTGAGCGACGATGGTTATGCCGTCGATTTGGCCAAAGATGGCGAACAGGGTCTGTACATGGCCAGCGAGTTTGCCGTGGATATCGCCATCGTCGACCTCGGTCTNNACGGTTGGCAGAGCAAGGTCGAGGGACTGGAAGCCGGCGCCGACGACTATCTGGTCAAGCCCTTCCACAAGGAGGAACTGCTGGCGCGTTCGCGGGCCCTCCTGCGCCGCAGCGCCGGCTGGAGTCAGGCGCTGCTGGAATCGGGGCCACTGATACTGGATACTGGTGCCAAGCAAGCCCGGGTCGACGGTACCGACGTCGAACTCACCGCCTACGAGTACCGCGTGCTCGAATATCTGTTGCTGCACGCCGGCGAAGTAGTATCGAAGACTGTGCTGACCGAACACCTGTACAGCGAAGAGGACGAACGCGACAGCAACGTCATCGAAGTTTTCATCCGGCGCCTGCGCAGCAAACTTGACCCCGATGGCAAGCTCAACCCCATCGTCACGCTGCGTGGCAGCGGCTATCGCTGGGACCTGCCGCGGAAATAAAACATGCGGTCTGCTCAACAACCGGTCGCGGGCGGTCTGCAATATCTCCGCCCCGTACTCGCGGCAGTGTATGAGCCTGTCTTGCCCGGCTCACGACGACCAATAGCAGTGGGAGCGCGCTTGAGCCCCTCGCCCGCTTGCGGGAGAAGGGACAGATTTGCACGACGCCACGCGCCGATCTTTTGAATGAGATCACTCAACGCCCGTCTGCTGGTCGCCGCCTCCTGCGTGCTGATCGTGTTCATGCTGCTCACCGGCGCAGCTCTTGAACAAGCTTTTGTGCAAAGCGCCTTGCAGTCCCAGCGCGATCGCTTGCAGGGCCTGGTCTACGCCCTGCTGGGCGCCGCGGAACCGGGCGCACATGGAGCGCTGCACATCACCCCCGCAGCGTTGCCCGACCCACGTCTGGTACGTGCTCAGTCCGGCCTGTCGTCGGTGATCTTCGATAATCACGGTGACGCGGTATGGCATTCACCCAGCCTCGCTGGAGCGCTACCGGAGATCGAAGCGTCGCCAGTCGGCACCGCCCTGCTGCGTGAGAAGAACGGCAACTTCATCTTCTCCTTCGGTATCCGTTGGCTGGGCGAGTCGAACAAACCGCAGCGCTATACCATCGCCATAATCGAAGATAGCAGCAACTATCGCGCCCAGCTCAACGTCTTCCGCCGCACCCTGGGGATCGACCTCGGCACCTCCGCGCTGATGCTGATGCTGGTGCAGTTCTTTCTGTTGCGCTGGGGACTGTCGCCGCTGCGCCGCCTGGCTGCGGAAATCCGTGATGTCGAAACCGGAAATCGCACCCAGATCGACAACCACTACCCGCTGGAGCTAATGCCACTGGCGGACGACCTCAACGCCATGATTCGCAGTGAACACAACCAGCTCATGCGCTACCGCAACGCCTTGGGCGATCTCGCTCACAGTCTGAAGACCCCGCTGGCGGTACTGCGCGGCATTGCCGAGGAAGCGCAGACTCCCGCTCCGATAAGGCGACAGCTGGAACTGCCGCTGGCGCGGATGGAAGACATCGCCGACTATCAGTTGCGCCGCGCCGCCGCCGCCGCCGGACGGCGAGTACTGTCGGAGCCTCTGTTTTTGCGGCCACTGGCGGAAAAAACCCTGGCCGCACTGACCAAGGTCTACGCTGAAAAGCAACTCAACTTCATTAACGAAATCGATCCGCGTTTGCGCGCACGAGCCGACGAGGGCGATCTTTACGAGATCCTCGGCAATCTGCTGGACAATGCCTGCAAGTGGGCGCGTCATACCGTTCGGCTGCGCGGTGAACCCGGCAGCGAACTATGGCTGGATATTGAAGACGATGGCAAGGGATTTCCCGATGCGGCGGAGGAGCTGCTGCAACGCGGGGTGCGCGCCGACTCGCGCATCGCCGGGCAGGGCATCGGGTTGACGACGGTCGCCGATATCGTGCGCCTGAATGATGGGCGCATCGAACTGGGCCGCTCGGAAGATCTCGGTGGTGCGCGCGTCAGGGTGTACTGGCCGCGCTGAATCCGGAGTCCGCCGACAAGCCCTAATCAGGCAGACGCAGGAAATGCTGTCGGTAATAACGCAACTCGGCAATCGAATCGTGAATGTCATTCAGCGCCAGATGTGTTGAAGTTTTGCTGAAACCTTTGGCAACAACCGGGGCCCAGCGCGAACACAGTTCCTTGAGCGTGCTGACGTCGAGATGTCGATAGTGAAAGTAATGCTCCAACGACGGCATCCAGCGCGCCATGAAACGCCGGTCCTGACAGATGGTGTTGCCGCACATCGGCGACGCGCGTTCTGGCACCCACTGCCGCAGAAAGGCCAGCGTCCGCGCTTCGGCATCCGCCTCGCCAACGTGACTCTCCCGCACCCGCTGCACCAGGCCTGAACGTCCATGTTGACGAGTGTTCCACTCGTCCATCGCCTGCAACTCCTCTTCCGCCTGATGCAGCGCGATCACCGGCCCTTCGGCCAGCACATTGAGCGCGCCGTCGGTCACTACGGTAGCGATCTCGATGATGTGGTGCCGCTCGGGGATCAATCCGGTCATTTCCAGGTCGATCCAAATCAGGTTATGCGAGTTTGTGGGCATTGCGGGAACAGTGTAGAGCGCGCGCTCTGTATCTCAGTCCGCATGGTATCGTGATTCAGCAAACCCCGATCGACGGAGTCCAAACATGACCGAACTCGCCAACAAGCGCTGCATCCCTTGTGAAGGCGGCGTTCCACCCCTTTCCGCTGCGCTAGCGCTAACGCTGCAAAAGCAACTACAACCGCACTGGAAATTAGCCGACGACGGTAAACGACTACAGGCCGATTTCGAGTTCAAGAACTATTTTCGGACCCTGGCGTTCGTTAACGCCATCGCTTATATCGCCATCCAGGAAGATCATCACCCCGACATCAGCTTCGGGTTCAACACAGCGACGGTGAGTTATTCGACCCACGCGATCGGCGGACTGTCGGAGAACGATTTCATCTGCGCGGCGCGCATCGACGCGCTACAGAACTGACGCCGTTCAGGCCGGCGTGCGCCCCGACAAGGCATGTGCCAGAGTGCCGGCATCGACGTATTCCAGCTCGCCTCCCATCGGTACGCCGTGGGCAATACGGGTGGCCTTGACCCCCCGCGCGCGCGCCATTTCGGTCAGGTAGTAGGCGGTGGCTTCACCTTCGACACTGGGATTGGTGGCGATGATCAGTTCGCGCACGCCGCCTTCGGCCAACTGTGCGGCGAGATGATCGAGACCCAATTGTTCGGGGCCGATACCGTCCAGTGGGGACAATCGTCCCATCAACAGGAAATAGCGGCCGCGATAGCCGGTGTTGCTCTCGATGGCAATGAGATCGGCGGGCGTCTCCACCACACAGATCTGACCGCTGCCGGTACGCGCCTCGGTACAGTACAAACAGCGGCCGTCTTCGCTGAACATGCGGCAGCGCGAGCAGCGCTCGATACCCGCCAACGCCGCGCTCAAGGAACCAGCCAGAAAGGCCGCACCTTCACGGTCCCGATCCAGCAGATGAAACGCCATGCGCTGTGCCGACTTGGGGCCAACGCCGGGTAGTCGGCGCAGCGCGTCGATCAGGCGCGTCAGCCGCGGCCCGTAGTGACTCATCGACTGCAGGCTCCCCTCAAAGGCCGAGGCTGCCGAGATCCATGCCGGGCGGCAGGTTCATGCCGCCGGTAGCCTTGGACATCTTTTCCTGCGTCACGGCCTCGAGTTTGTGGGTGGCATCGTTGATGGCGGCGGCGATCAGATCTTCGAGAAATTCTTTGTCCTCGCCCAGCGCGTCCGGCGCAATCTGTACCCGCCGCGCCTCATGCTTGCCATCGATGGTGATCTTGACCATGCCGGCACCGGCCTCGCCGGTAATCTCGAGTGCGGCGATCTCCGCCTGCATGTGTTTCATGCGTTCCTGCATCTCCTGCGCCTGACGCATGATCTGGCCCATGGCACCTTTCATAATTCGACTCCGTTCATGACTTGAATATTCTGTTGGTTCAATCCAGCGGCTGAACGCTGCCAGGAAGCACGCTGGCCCCCAAGCTCTCACGCAACGCGCGCACGGCGGGATCGGTCTCGATTGCCGTCTCGGCATCGCGTTGACGCTGGATGATGCGCTGTTCGTCCAACCGGGCCGGGCTGTCGACTTCGGTATCGACGATTTCAATATGTAGGCTTTTGGGCCTGCCGTTAACTACCGCCAGAGCCTGCTCCATCTCGGTGCGCCGCGACTCGGAATAGAGATGCCGGCTGCGCGTGGCCAGCGTCAGGCGAATATCCGTCGCATCCTCTTCCAGGATTGCGCAATGGCGTGCCAATTGCTTGGCCATGCCGTCCAGTTTCAACGCCTCGATCTGCCGCGACCAGCCATTACCGGTATCGTTTTGAACCGCCGTGACAGCGGCAGCAGGAGCCGGCTCGGCCACCGCGATGCCAACCGTCGCTGGCGTCGGCGTTACGCCTCGCGAGACGGTATCGACAGGTGCCGAAACAGCGCTCCGTGTTCCGCGGGTCGATTCGGGCGGGGCGACGGCAGCGGCTTCCCCGCTCTCGGGACGGAACGCGAACATGCGCAACAGCGTCATCTCGAAACCCAGCCGCGGATCCGGCGCCCACGGCAAATCGCGGCGACCGTGTACGGCGATCTGATAGTAAAGCTGCGCATCTTCCGGCGTGATTTTCTGCGCCAAGGTCGGCATTGCCGGATCGTCTTCCTCGTCTTGCGCCTGCGGCAGAATCTGCAACACCGCGATACGCTGCAGGGCACCGGCCAGCGCATCGATCAAGGCGGCGTAGTCGGGCGCACTGGATTCCAGCGCACGCAATCCGACAATCAGCCGATCCCCGTCGCCATCCGCAATGGCCTCGATCAAATCGAACAGCGTGCGCCGCCCCACCGTACCCAGCATCTCCTCGATGGCATCCGGCTGCAGCGCGGTATCGCCGCAGTAAGCGATGGCCTGATCCAGCAGCGACAGGCCGTCGCGCATCGAGCCGTCGGCCGCGCGCGCCAGCGCCGCCAGCGCCGCGGCTTCGCCCTGCTTGCCCTCATCGGCCAGCACCGCAACCAGTACCTCGCGGATCAAGGCCACCGGCAGGCGTTTTAGATTGAATTGCAGACAGCGCGACAGCACCGTCACCGGCAGCTTCTGCGGGTCGGTGGTGGCGAGGATGAACTTGATATGCGGCGGCGGCTCCTCCAGCGTCTTCAACAACGCGTTGAAGCTGGCGTTGGAGAGCATGTGCACCTCGTCGATCAGGTACACCTTGTAACGCCCGCGCACCGGCGCATAAGCGACGTTGTCCAGCAATTGCCGGGTGTCGTCGACCTTGGTGCGGCTTGCGGCGTCGATCTCGATCAGATCGATGCAACGCCCCTCGTCGACCTCGCGGCAGGCCGAGCACTCGCCGCAGGGATGGGCGCTGACGCCAGTCTCGCAGTTCAGGCCCTTAGCAATGATGCGGCCCAGCGTGGTCTTGCCAACGCCGCGGGTGCCGGTCAGCAGGAGCGCAGGATGCAGGCGATCACTGTCCAGTGCATGCGCCAGCGCGCGCACCACATGATCCTGACCACGCACCTCCTCAAAACGGCGGGGCCGGTACTTGCGCGCGAGGGCGAGATAGCTCAACGGGAAACAGTCCGGGAATTCACCCCTGTATTCTCGCGGATAAAGCCGCGCGAAACCAGCGCCGTCCTGGCGTTGGTCGTGTCGATTCCGACTTAAACCACGCGGACATGGTCGGCCTCACTCCCGCAACTGACACTGTCTGAAAGCTGAACCGGTACCCCAACGTTTGTTTCCGGCGTTGCAGCCACTCCTGCATCGACATTGGCATTGATCTTGTTTTCGTTGCCATCGAACCAGGCGATCACCTCGGGCCGCGAGAGTGCCTGTACGGGGAGGTTCAAGCGGGCATCCGCGTACAGCGTAGAATTTGCGCATCGCCCACAAAAAACCTGCAATGGCAAACCGCTTGTCCGTACCGGGACACCTGCCGCCGATAGAAGGCTGGCGTGTCATCGTGGCCGACCGCTTCGATCCGTATTCCGCGAAGCCATGATCCGTCGAAATGCCGCGCCACCGCCTGTACCCGCGCACGGTCGGCGTGAGGCCGACTGAACTTGGATACACGTCTGCGGCGCGGGCTGGCGCTGGCACTCAACCTCGCGGTACTGGCGGCGTTCGTCTACGCCGTTCAACATTACTGGGGTTGGGGCCGTTTGCTGGCGCCATGGCGGCATTTGCCGCTGAGTGTGGTTGCGCTAGTAGTCGCTGGCCTGCTGGTCAGCTATCTGATACGTGCCACGCGCATCTACCTGGCTGAAAGCGGAATCCCGCGTGGCCGGCTGGGTCAGTGTCTGCGTTTGGTGCTGCTCAATAACGCCTTTAACCTGCTGCTGCCGATGCGCAGTGGCGAGGCCAGTTTTCCTCTGTTGATGCGGCGCTGGTTCGGTATAGAACTCGGTCGCGCCACCGGCGTTCTGATCTGGCTACGCCTGTTGGATCTACACGTACTGGCGGCGGTCGGGGTGGTCTGCGCTGTGGCCGGCTGGCTCGGCCGCAACAGCATCGTCGCCGACTGGGCGCCGCTGGCGGCAGCGCTGTGCGTGGCGGCTCCGGTGACGCTGTTCGTGACGCGCAAGCCGTTGGCGAGACGCTTGCAAGGACGCAACGGCCGTGTCGCACATCTGCTGTTGAAAGCGCTCGACGGCTTGCCCGTCAGCGGACGCGGCCTGCTGCGCGATCTGGGCCTGACCTGGCTGTCCTGGACGATCAAGCTGGCCGGACTGGGCTGGGTGCTGGCGCGGCTGGCTGATATTTCGCCAACGATGGGCGTGCTCGGCGCCATCGGAGGCGATTTGTCGACAGTCCTGCCGATCCACGCGCCAGGTGGCTTCGGCACTTATGAAGCGGGCGTGCTGGCGCTTCTGGCACCGGCCTCGGCGCCGACCCCGGCGCTGCTGGCCGCCGCCGTCGATCTGCACCTGCTGGTATTGACCACCGCCCTGCTGGCCGCCGCCGTCGCCTGGGTCGCGCCGGGCCAGAGACGCGCAACGATGAACGGAAGGCACACTTGATAGAATTTCATCACCATTCCAACGAGGTCGCGCCTTGACCGATCCCCAAGCTCCAAGCCAGCGCCCCAGCCTGTCAGTGGTCATCCCGATGTACCGCGAACAGGACAACGTGGCGCCGATGGTCGCGCGCGTCCACGAAGGGCTGGCCGATTACGGCGCACCCTGGGAGCTGATCTGCATCGACGACGGCAGCCCGGACGAGACCGGCGCACGGCTGCTGGCCGCCGCGGCGGAGTACGGCCCGCATCTGCGGGTGATCCGTTTCGCCCGCAACAATGGCCAGACACCGTCGATGCAGGCCGGCATCGACGCCGCGCGCGGCGAGATGATCGCCACCCTCGACGGCGATCTGCAAAACGATCCCGCCGACATTCCGCGCATGATCGACGAGCTGCAGGCGCGCGATCTCGACCTGCTCACCGGCTACCGCGCCAACCGCCAGGACGCCTGGATGTCGCGCAAGCTGCCGAGCAAAATCGCCAACTGGCTGATCGGCAAAGTCACCGGCGTCACCATCCGCGACTACGGCTGCAGCCTCAAGGTCTATCGCGCCGACATCATCAAGCAAGTGCGGTTGTACGGCGAGATGCACCGCTTCATCCCGGTGTGGGCAGCGATGGTGACCAGTCCGCAACGCATCGGTGAGACCGTCGTCGGCCACAACGCACGCCAGTTTGGCGAGAGCAAATACGGCATTTCGCGCACCTTCCGCGTCATCCTTGACCTGCTGACGGTGTTTTTTTTCCTGCGCTATCGCACCCGTCCCGGTCATTTTTTCGGTTCGATCGGTCTGCTGATGGGCGCATTGGGCTCACTGGCGATGATCTGGCTGCTGATCAACAAGTTCTTGCTCGGCGAAAATATCGGCAACCGACCTCTGCTGATGGTGGCGATCCTGCTGCTGGTATTTTCGATCCAGTTCCTCACCACCGGTGTGCTGTCGGAAATGCTGGCGCGCGTGTTCTACCAGCATCGCGAAGGTCCGACGGTGCTGAACGGCGCTCACAGTGACGATGCCGATTGGCAACTACCACCCAAGCCACGAAAACCACGGAAACGCCGCGTCCGAAAAGATAGCGCCAGTGCCTGAAGTCAGCTCGCAGCCGACTCGCACGCCGTTGCCGCGCGCCCATCTGATTCTGCTGGTCGCCGCCGCGCTGCTGGGTTTTGCCAGCAATATCTGGAACACACCGCTGTTCGATCTCGACGAGGGCGCGTTCGCACAGGCCACCATCGAGATGGTGCACTCGGGCAACTACCTCACCACCACTCTCAACGGCACGCCGCGTTACGACAAACCGATCCTAATCTATTGGCTGCAGGCGGCCTCGATCAAGACTTTTGGCATCAACGAATTCGCCTTCCGCCTGCCCTCGGTGTTGTGCGCCTGTCTGTGGATGTTGGCAATATGGAGTTTTGCTCGACGCTACGCTGGCGGCAATCGCGCCGCACTGGTGGCGGCGCTGACGGTACCGCTGGGGTTGATGTCCGGCATCATCGGTCACGCCGCCATCGCCGATGCGCTGCTCAATCTGTTCCTGGCGCTGACGTTCTTCGACATCTACCGCTACTTCGAGCAACCGAAACGCGGCACCATTCTGCGCGTCTACCTGTGGATGGGGCTAGGGCTGCTGGCCAAGGGACCGGTCGCGGTGGTGCTGCCGCTGATCGCCAGCGGCCTGTTTTTTCTCTGGCAAAAACGCATGCATGACTGGCGTCGCGCCGTGTTCAATCCCTTGGGTTGGCTGGTGACGCTGCTCACCCTATCGCCATGGATTGTGCCGCTGTACCTAAGCGATCACGGTGCGTTTCTCGAACACTTCATCGTGCAGCAGAACCTGGGCCGCTACACCACCACCCTGCAAGGCCACGGTGGCAAGCTGTGGTACTACTTTCTCTGGCTGCCACTGATCATGCTGCCATTCACAGCGCTGCTGGTGCCGGTATTCAAGCGTGGTTTCGGCGTCAAACCCGAGCCTCTCGACGGCTACCTGACGCTGTGTTTCGGCGTAGCCTTCGTGCTGTTCTCGTTCTCCGGCACACAGTTGCCGCACTATCTGCTGTACGGCTGCAGCGGCCTGTTCGTACTGTTCGGCAAATATCACGCGCAGGCGCCGGAGCGAGTCTGGACACTGCTGCCTGCGTTGATATTGGGGGCACTGCTGGCGGCACTGCCCTGGGTGCTACCGCTGATCCGTGTTCCGCCTCAACGCGCATTCGAGCGCGGCATCATGGATCTGGCCGCAAAGAGTTTTCACGCCCGTTATTACGTACTGGTTTTTGCCAACCTGGCCTTGCTGGCGGTGCTGATTTTCTGGTCCGGACTGGAAAGCTGGCGGGCGGTGCTTGCAGCCGCATTCATGCAGGGCGCAGTGGTCTGGTACGGCGTCGTGCCAGTGCTGGCTGCCGCGCAACAGGAACCCATCCGTCAAGCTGCGCTGATGGCGCACAACCTGGGCCTGCCGGTCGTCAGCTACGATACTTTCCTGCCCAGTTTTAGCGTCTATCGGGGTGCCGTGACGCCTTCCGGATTACCAGATCCAGGCCAACTAGTGTTCGTGCGCCGGGATCACATCCCCGCTCTGAAAAAAGCCCTGCAGAACGCACCGCTGACAACCGAATTCGAGAAGGGCGGCGTCGCGCTGCTGCTGCGCCGTGCCGCGCGGCCTGCAGCCCCCGTGGCAACGGCTCGCCCCGAGCGGGCTGCGTCGACCTCGGCTGCGGTGCTGTTGATCGATGA
>CAJDWY010000060.1_pt1 | contig 17440 bp, 19 predicted proteins | sample 7391751 | NCBI WGS metagenome assembly CAJDWY01 (sample SAMEA7055745, study PRJEB34461) | soil metagenome | biome: terrestrial ecosystem; feature: Peninsula; material: soil | place: Antarctica | collected 2016
GCTGGTGCCGCCGGCGCGTGATTTCGGCGAAGCTTCGGGCCAGCACGAGAGCGAGTCCAACGCGGCACGCCAGGTGTTTCGAAAACGCCTGCGCGAAGGCAAGATCGACGACACCGAGATCGAGATCGCGGTCTCGGCCACGCCCGCACAGATGCAGATTGTTGGCCCGCCGGGCATGGAGGAAATGACTTCGCAGCTGCAGAACATGTTCAAGAACCTCAGCCAGGACAAGCAGAAAACCCGCAAGATCAAGATCAAGGACGCGATGAAGCTGCTGACCGACGAGGAGGGCGGCAAGCTGGTGGACGACGAAGCGGTCCGCGTCGAGGCGCTGGACAAGGTCGAGAACCACGGCATCGTCTTCATCGACGAGCTGGACAAAGTCTGCAAACGCAGCGAAACCGTCGGTGCCGACGTTTCACGCGAAGGCGTGCAGCGCGACCTGCTGCCGCTGGTGGAGGGCTGCACCGTTTCCACCAAATACGGCACCGTCAACACCGACCACATTCTGTTCATCGCCAGCGGTGCCTTTCACATGGCCAGGCCCAGCGACCTGATTCCCGAGTTGCAGGGCCGCCTGCCGATCCGGGTTGAACTGGACGCGCTGAAAACGGAAGATTTCGAGCGCATCCTCACTGAACCCACGCATTCGCTGACCGAACAATACAAAGCGTTGCTGGCCACCGAGGGCGTCACCGTGGGATTCACCGATGAAGGCGTCAAGCGCTTGGCCGAGATCGCCTGGCAGGTCAATGAGCAGACCGAGAACATCGGTGCGCGCCGCCTGCACACGATCATGGAGCGGTTGATGGAAGACGCGGCGTTTGATGCACCCGATCAGGCCGGTACGCAAATCACGGTCGACCGCGCCTATGTCGACAGCAAGCTCGACAAACTGGCCGGTGACGAAGATCTGAGCCGCTATATCCTGTGAAACGTGAGATCCAGGGTATTGAAATCTGAAGCGCAGGTGCCGTCGAACATCAAGCTGCATCGCAAATCGCGGGTGCTGGAACTAGGCTACGCCGACGCCGACGCCGACGCCGACGGCACGAGCTACTCGCTGCCGTTTGAGTATCTACGCGTGTATTCGCCATCCGCGGAGGTGCGCGGTCACGGCGGCGGCGAGCCGATGCTGGTGCCGGGCAAGCGCAATATCGGCATCCGCCGCATCGAACCGGTGGGGCGCTACGCGGTGCGGCTGGTCTTCGACGATGGCCACGACAGTGGCTTGTACTCCTGGGACGTGCTGCAGGAACTGGCGGAAAACCACGACCGTTACTGGGCCCTTTATCTGCAGCGAATGCAGCGCGAAGGTCTGACGCGTGACTCTGACGTGATCAAGCTTTCGATGCTGGCGAAGAAACACTGGTCGGCGCATTGACGCCTCCCGCCAGCGCCTGCAGCAGCGGCTCCGGCCGATGGAACAGCCAGCCCTGAGCGTAACGCACGTTGAATGGTCGTAGCACGTCAAGTGTCGCTTTGTCCTCAACCCCTTCGACAATCAATTCGAGCTGCAGGCGCTCGCACAAATCGCAGATGCAGGCGACGACCGCTTGGTTGAATGGGTCCCGATCCAACCTGTGGATATAGCTGTTGTCGATCTTCAAGCCGCCGATGTTCAAGTGCCGCAGGTCGCTGAACGTGGTAAAGCCGTTGCCGAAATCGTCCAGCATCACGCGAAACCCGTGCGAGTTCAATCTTCGCACTGTCGCCTGCGCGGTCTTCAGGTCGGGCAAGGCTTCGGATTCAGTGATCTCGAAACGCAATTTCTCCGGCGTCACACCGCTGCTCAATAATGCCGACAATAAAAAATCGACAAAAATCTCGTCGCAATAGCTGGGTGCCGATAGATTGACCGCAATATAGCTGCACGGATAGTGCTGGAACAGTCCATCCCGAAGCTGTTCCAGCACCAACTCAATCACCCGGCGATCCAGCAGGGTCATCAAACCATAGCGGCGCATGGCAGGAAAAAAAACGTCTGGCAAAACCACCTCGCCGTCACACATCTGCAGGCGTATCAGGATTTCATAGCCGGGCGGAGCCTGCCTGTCGATGCAGACGATGCGCTGCGCATACAATCGGAACCGGTTTTCATCCAGTGCCAGCTGGACTTCCTCGCTCCAGATCAGATCGTGCTCAGCTTCGGCAAGTTGCGCATCTTCGCTGCTATACAGGGTGACACGGCCGCCGCCGCGGAGTTTGGCGACCCGGCAACAGGCCTCTGCCTGCCACAGCACGGTTTTGAGATCGGCCGGCCCGGCGGTATCCAGACCGACGGCCCCCACCGACAAACCGACCATTATGCTGCGTCCATCGTCTTTAAAGCGGTAGCTGCCCACCGCAGCAATCAGAGCCTGCGCCTGCTGCTGCGCTATCGTCACCGGCTGCGCCGCGATCAGCACTGCAAACTTGCTGGCGCTGAAATGGATCAACTGGCCTCCGGGTTGCAGCGCTTTCGTCAACCGCGGCACCAGTTCCAGGATCAAGTGATCGCCCGCCCCATAGCCACCGAATTCATTGACCCATTTGAAGCGATCCAGACCCAGGTACAGCAGCCAGCCGCCGCGACGACCATCGCGTGCGGTTTGTTCGAGCCGCACCGTCAGCTCCTTTTCAAGCCATTGTCGGTTAGGCAGGCCGGTCAGCGGATCGTAGTACTGCAGGCCATCTGAAGGCACAAGCCGTTGCCGGCTCTCGTCGGACCCGTCGCGCGGCGCGCCGATATCGATCACGCCGCCAATGACACGGCTCACCCGCCCGTCCGTTTGCTGCGCTTGGCCGACGACCTGCACCCACTTGCGCGTGCCGTTCGGTTGCGTCAATTCCAGATCGAGATTCCAGTTGCGTCCGGCGTTCAAGGCCTGTTCCATCGCCTGCATCAGCAACTGGCGCGAGGCGGGTACGTAAAAGGCGACCATGCCATCGACCGTCGGCTTGAACTGCTCCGGCGACACGCCGTGAATTCCGTAGGTTCCCGCCGACCAGAATAGATCGTCCGCGTCGGCATCGTGGATCCAGAGGCCCACGCGCGTGCTGCGCTCCAAGGCATCCAGCGCGAGCAAGGACTCGTTCAGACCGAACAATTCGGCGAGAGTGCGGTTCGGCGTCGGTTTGGAGCTCAAGCATACACCTGTAGTGGTGAGACTGAAGCCCGGAGCCCGGAGCCCGGAGCCCGGAGCCCGGAGCCCGGAGCCCGGAGCCCGGAGCCCGGAGCCCGGAGCCCGGAGCCCGGAGCCCGGAGCCCGGAGCCCGGAGCCCGGAGCTACATAGTACGTCAATCGCGCTGCGTCGTCGGTGCTCAAGCCGGTAGTACCGGAGATGGGCTGCCGGCTACGCTGCCGCATGCTCATCCTCCGCAGACGAACCGTCCACGCCCAGCCGTTTGCGCATCACTGGCGAGGTGGTGGTGTATGCAGATGTATTTTCTGACCCGGATTGAGCCGTACCTTGATCGCGAACGCCGCCAGCGCAGCTTTGTGGAAGCCGGACAGGATCAGTTTTCTCTTGTCGGGATACTGGCAGATGCCGGCGCCGCCTTGAACTTGTCGGAACGGTGCAGCAGGGTCACCGATTCGGCCGCACCGACCAGATTCAGCGCCCAGTCCAGCGTCGAGTTGCCGCCGCCCAGCACCACCACGTGCTTGCCGCGGTGCTGTTCGAAGTCGCGCACGCGGTAGAACAACTGCGGGTCGAGGTGGCGCTCGACGCCCGCTACGTTCAACTCCACCGGCTAAATTGCCCCAAGCGCACCCTGTTGTACACCCGACTCATCAGCTCGACCTTCACCTCAGTACAGGATAATCCAACTGCAGGAACAGCTGCCGGCACATAAAATCGCCCGCTCTGGGATAATCCATGGACTCTATCACCCGCGTGTAGACATGGCGGATAAACAGCGACCCGGCTTTACCGACTTCGGCTTCAAGAAGGTACCGACGGACGAAAAGGCGCGCCGCGTGGGCGCCGTCTTCTCCTCCGTCGCCAGCCGCTACGATTTGATGAACGACCTGATGTCGATGGGCATCCACCGGTTGTGGAAGCATTTTGTCGTCGATCTGGCCGGCGTCATGCCGGGCGAACGGGTACTGGATGTCGCTGGCGGCACCGGCGATCTGGCCCGCGAATTCCGCCGCGCCGCGGGCGAAAAGGGTCAGGTGGTTCTCAGCGACATCAACGCCGAAATGCTGCATGAAGGCCGCGCGCGACTGGCCGACCGTGGTGTAGTCGACGTGCCGCTGGTGCGCGCCGACGCGCAGAACCTGCCGTTCGAGGACGGCAGCTTCGATTGCATCACCATCGGCTTCGGCCTGCGTAACGTCACTGACAAGGATGCCGCCCTGCGCTCGATGCGACGCGCGCTTAAGCCCGGCGGCCGGCTGCTGGTGCTGGAGTTCTCCAAGCCGCTCAACCAGGGTTTTGCCAGGCTCTACGATCAGTATTCATTCAAGCTGCTGCCGCTGATGGGGCGGCTGGTCGCCAACGACGCCGACAGCTATCGCTACCTGGCCGAGTCGATCCGCATGCATCCCGACCAGAATACGCTCAAGGGCATGATGGAGACTGCTGGTCTTGAACGGGTGCAGGTCTACAACATGACCGGCGGTATCGTTGCCGTGCATCGTCGCGGCTATCGACTCGACTAGGGCCTGTTGATAATCACTTTGATCGCTGCGCCGGATGTCATTTTTGCGCAGTGCAATGAACGAGGAGTAGCAATGGTTGTTCCATTGGTGCGACGAGAGAAGCCGCAATGCGCAAAAATGACTCCGGCCTCTTCAGGGTTGCAGCAAGAATTGCGCCCCGCGGTGTTGCGAACCTTGGGAATAGAACAACTATTCCCGGTGGCTCGCGTCTTGCGGATGCACAATTCTGGACTCGCAACGCAGTGACCAAAGTGACTGTCAACAGGCCCTCGACCCCCACCCTGCTCTGCGCGACGCTGGAGATCGCGCTCAACCGCGTTTTGCGGCTGGAGCCGTCGGCGTTGTCGCGCTGTGCCGCACTGGAGGGCCGTCGCCTGGCGCTGCAAACGACTGATCTGGGCTGGCGATTTCTGATCGAACCCGGCGCCGCCGGCGTGCGCGTCGCCAGCGACGACGACCTCACTGCCGACGTCACCGCACGGGCACCGGCGGCGCGCTTGCTGGGACTGGCACTGAACATGGCCGGCGGCGAACGCGGCTTGCCGCGCGAGCTGGAGGTGGAAGGCGATACTGAGCTGTTGCAGACTTTCGCCAGAATCCTCGCCGATGTCGGTTTTGATCCCGAAGAGTGGATGGCCAAAGCACTCGGCGACGTCGCCGCCCACCGGCTGATGCAGGGCGCGCGCAACCTGTTCGGCTGGGGCCGGCGCAGCGCACAGGCGCTGTCCTACAGCGGCGCCGAATACCTGCGTGAAGAAAGCGAAGATCTGGCGCGTGCTGGTGACGTCGAAGTCTGGATGCAGGACGTCGAGCGCCTGCGCGACGATGCTGATCGGCTACAGGCGCGGCTGGAGCAGCTAGAGCAACGCACCGCCGGAGCGGCCTCGTGAGTCCCGCACGCATCAGACGGCTGTGGCAGATCATGCGCGTGTTCCGGCGCTATCGTCTGCGCGAATTTCTCGGTCGCGAGGCCTCCGCCGACTCGCGCCCACGCGGCCAGCGTCTACGCATGGCGCTCGAAGAGCTGGGCCCGGTGTTCGTCAAGTTCGGTCAGGCGCTGTCGACCCGGCCCGACCTGCTGCCGGCGGACGTGGCGCAGGAGTTGGCGCAGCTGCAAGATCGGGTGTCGCCGTTTCCCGGCAAAACGGCGCAAGCCATCGTCGAGAAGGCATTGGGTAAACCGGTCGCCGAGTTGTTCGCCGAGTTCGACACTCAGGCCCTGGCTTCCGCTTCAGTCGCGCAGGTCCACGCGGCGCAGCTGAAGGACGGTGGCCCGGAAGTCGTCGTCAAGGTCCTCAGACCGGATGTCGAGGCGCAGGTCCAACGCGACGTCGCCCTGTTGCACACGCTGGCCAACTACGCCGAAACCTTCATGCCGCGCGCCCGGCGCCTGCGGCCGCGCGCGGTGGTTGCCGAATACGAGAAGATCATCTTCGACGAGCTCGACCTGATGCGCGAAGGCGCCAACGCCGCCCTGCTGCGGCGCAACTGGCTGGGCTCGGAGCTGATCTACCACCCGCTGATCTTCTGGGATTACACGCGCCCCAACGTGCTGGTGATGGAACGCATCGACGGGATCAGCCTGCGCGAGCTGGATCGGCTGCGCGCATTGGACGTGAACTTCCAGGTGCTGGCCGAGCGCGGCGTGGAGATCTTTTTCAAGCAGGTGTTCCGCGACAATTTCTTCCACGCTGACATGCATCCCGGCAACATCTTCGTCGACGTCAGCGATCCGGCTCGGCCAAGTTACATGGCGGTGGATTTCGGCATCGTCGGCTGTTTGTCCGACAACGACCAGCGCTACCTGGCCGAGAATTTCCTGGCCTTCTTCAACCGAGACTACAAGCGCGTCGCCGAACTGCACCTGGAATCCGGCTGGATTCCGAGCGGCACGCGGGTGCAGGATTTCGAGTCAGCGATCCGCACCGTCTGCGAGCCGATCTTCGAGAAACCGCTGAAAGACATCTCTTTCGGCTTCTTCCTGCTGCGGCTGTTCCAGGTGGCCCGTCGATTCAACTATCAGGTGCAACCGCAACTGGTGCTGCTGCAGAAGACCCTGCTGACCATCGAAGGCTTGGGCCGTCAGCTATATCCGGAACTGGACCTGTGGAAAACCGCCAAACCGATCATGGAAGAGTGGATGCGCAATCGTATCGGCCCCAGCGCGATGTTGGCGAAATTCCGCTCGCAGGCACCGGCGCTGGCGGAAACCCTGCCGATGCTCGCCCAGCAACTGCTGCGCCAACTGGAAAGCGGCCGCCTGCCATCGGCGCTGGATGGCAGCGGTCTGGAAGCATTGCGGGGCGAAATCCGCAACACCGGCCGGCGCATGTCGTGGATGATTGCCGGCGCCACCTTCTGGATGGGCGCGGCACTGGTGTTCGGTTTTGCCGCGCAGACCGCACAGCCGCATCCCACCGCCTTGCTGGTCGTCGTCGGCATGGGTATCGCCGGTGCCTTCAGCTGGCTGCGCGCCGTCACCAGTGCCCGCCAGACTTGATGCAAAAAGCCTGGGGCTGAATGCCTCGGGCTTTATTCTTGCAACAGCCGAATCGCTCAGTGTCGACCGACGATCGCCAAGCCTTTGAGGAGGGTCAGGCTCTGGTACAACTGGTAGTCGTCGCCGGCCAGTTTCTTTTCGATGGCGTCGGTCTTTTGCGCCGCGGTTTGCTTGCCGCCGAACGCCTTTAGATCGGGATTGTCGAGGTGATCACTGAGATCGGACTCGTGAATGGTGAGGCCGCTGCTGTCATCACCGCTGAGCTTGGCCGGCTCGACCTGAATGTCCGGCAAAATGCCCTCACCCTGGATCGAATGTCCGCTGGGCGTGTAGTAACGCGCCGTGGTCACCCGGATCGCCGTGCCGTTCGACAACGGCATGATGGTCTGCACCGAACCCTTGCCGAACGTCCGCGTCCCCACGATCAGCGCCCGGTGATCGTCCTTCAGCGCGCCTGAAACGATCTCCGAAGCCGAGGCTGAGCCGCCGTTGACCAGCGCCACCATCGGCGCGCCGTTGAGCAGGTCGCCGGCAGTGGCGTTCCATACATGATTGGAATCAGCATCGCGACCACGGATGCTGACAATCGGCCCCTTGCTGATGAACGCGTCGGACACCTGTACCGCTGCGGTCAGCACGCCGCCGGGGTTGTTGCGCAAGTCCAGCACCAGACCTTTGAGCTTGCCGCCGTCGTCCTTCTGCAGCGCCTTGATTTGCTTGACCAGCGCATCGCCGGTGTCCGATGAAAACTGCGAAATCCGCACGTAGCCGTAACCCGGCTCCAGCATCTTCGAACGCACGCTTTTGACGTGGATGATCTCGCGCGTGATCGTCACCACGATCGGCTTGGGCGCGTTTTTGCGGATGATAGTGAGGGTGATCTTAGTGCCAGGGGCGCCACGCATCTTGTCGACCGCATCGGTCAGGCTCATGCCGCTGACTGCGGTGTCGTTGATCTTGACGATCAAGTCGCCGGTCTTGATGCCGGCCCGGTCCGCCGGCGTATCGTCGATCGGCGATACCACCCGTACCACCCCGTGCTGCGCCGTAACCTCGATCCCGAGACCGCCGAACTTGCCGGAGGTGACGGCGTTCATGTCCTTGTATTCGTCCTGATCGAGATAGGACGAGTGCGGATCGAGCCCCGACAGCATGCCGTGCAGCGCCGCGTCCAGCAGTTTCTTATCGCTGACCGGCTCGACATAATCCGACTTCACCCGGTTCAGGATGGCAACAAAATTCTGCAGCTGACTGAGCGGTAACGTATCCGTCTGCGGTGCCTGCTTGTCGGCGAATACACCGTGAGTCAGGGCGACACTGACCCCTATAACGAGGCCCGCACACAAAGCGAGCGGCACACGCAGCGTAGGACGCATGTTGTTGAACCGGTTAGTCAAAAAAATTCAGGGACGCACAATAACACAGCGCCACGCCTGCGACCGCAATGGCGCGCAGCGGTTCAGTGCACCAGCCACTTGCCGGGATCGAGCGCCCGGCTGCCGTGTCGGACTTCGAAATAAACGCCGCTGTGCGAGTATCCGCCGGTGTTGCCGGCGGCGGCAATCACCTGTCCGGCGTCGACGGTCATTCCCACCGTGACGTCGGCGCTGGCGTCGTGCCCGTACAGCGTGAAATAGTTGTCGTCGTGCTGCAGCAGCACGATCAACCCATAACTGGAAATCCAGCCGACGTAGACGACGCGGCCGCGCGCACTGGCACGGACCGGCGCACCCTGGCCCGCGGCGATCCAGGTGCCTTTCCAGCGCAGCGGCCCATCGGCCTTGGCCGTGCCGTAACGCGCCAGTAACGTGCCGCGCAACGGCCACGGCAGGCGCCCCTTGAGCTTGGCGAACGGCGTGTGGTTGCCGAGCTCGTAAGGCTCGCTCGATAAGGCTGTTTTCAGCGAATCCAGCAATTTCGCCACCTGTTGCTCGGAAGCGCGCAACTGCTGCAGTTGATCGCTGCGACTGGCGATGCGTTGTTTTAGCTGGGCCACCGCGTCGGCCCGTGCCTGCCGATCCTGCTGCAGCGCTTCCAGCGCCTGTTTGTGCTGGTGCTGCAGCGTGTTCAGATGATCGCGCGCCGCGCCGATTTCCCGCTCCAGCGTCGCCACCTGGTGGATCTGCCGTTGGACCCGATCAATGCTGGCCGCGCGCGCGCGGCCAAGATAACCGTAATAACCCAGCAGCCGGCCGACCCGAGACGGATCCTGGGCCGACAACAGCAACTGCAGTCGATTGCCACTGCCGAGCATGTAAGCCGCGCGGAGCTGTCCAGCCAGTGCCTGCTGTTGCGCCTGTAGCTGCTTTTCGGCAGCGGCGTGTGCGGCCCTGGCCTGCGTCAGCCTAGTGTTCTGCGTCTTGGCGCGTGCGCCTTGCGCAATTGGCGTTCAGCCTGTTCAAGCCGGGACTGCAGGTGGTCCTGACGCCCCCGATCCGCCGCCAGTGCCTCGGTTGCGGTGCCGATCTTCGATTTGATCCGCGCCAGATCGGCCGCTTTCGTCTCGATCTGGCTCTGCGCGGACGCTGCCAAGACCCGCAACGGCGCCAACGAGCACAACAGCGACGCCGCCAACAGGACAGCCAGCGACGAGGCGAACGGCAGATGGAGCGCGCGGATCGGCAAAGCGTCCGTCTTTCGGGGCGTGGCCATGGATGCGATAATCATAAAGACTTTCGTCGCGACTGCGACGTTCCGGCAACGCATTCAAGCGAATCAACAATACCCACTCCCGACGACGGACCTCTTGCCGATGGCGCAATTCCTGCAGTTCTTTCATCATCACACGCTACTGTTCAGCGCTTTTGGCGTTGTGCTGGTCTCGTTTATCGCCAATGAACTGTACGGCATCGTCAGCGCGGGGCCGCGAATCAGCGCGCCCGAAGCGGTCCGCCTGATCAATGATCGCGATGCGCTGATCCTCGACATCCGTTCCGCAGCCGACTTCAAGAAAAATCATCTGCTGGGCGCGCTCAACATTCCCGCAGCCAAGCTCAAGGAACACGCCGGCGAACTCGCCAAGGATAAGCAGCGGCCGGTAATTGTCTACTGCGCGATGGGCGGCTCCAGCCCCGAAGCGGCCAAAACCCTGCGCGCGCTGGGCTACAGTGAAGTTCACCCGATGCGCGGCGGTATCAACGGCTGGATCAACAGCAATCTGCCCGTCACCACGAAATGAAAGCGGTGATCGTCTACAGCACTCGTTTCTGCCCCTGCTGCATGATGACCCGACGTCTGCTCAAAACAAAAGGCGTCCGGTTTGAAGAAATTGCGGTCGATGGCGCTCCCCCCGGCAGCGTGCCGTCATGATCCAGCGCAGCGGGCGCCGGACCGTGCAGCAGGTCTTCATCGGCGAGCAGTCTATCGGCGGATATGACGAATTGGCGACGTTGGAATGCGCCAGCCGACTCGACACACTGTTGGCAGACGACTGAAAACACGCTTCCTGAAATACGATCCCGGAGATCAACATGACTGATGCCCCCACCGACCCTCTCGACAGCTCGCCGGCAGCCTCTACCCGCCAGGTCGCGTTGCAGCGCATCTACTGCCGCGACGCTTCGCTTGAAACGCCGCTGACGCCACAGATCTTCAACCGTCAATGGACGCCCAAGGTGGACGTGCAGGTCGGCACCAACATTGAAGGCCTCGGTGACAACATCTACCAGGTGACGCTGTCGATCACCGTCACCGCTAAACTCGAAGCCGACACCGCCTATCTGGTTGAAATCCAACAGGCCGGCATCTTTCAACTGGTCGGTTTCAGCGACCAGGCCGAGGTGCAATCCATCCTCGGCGCTTATTGCCCGGGTGTCGTGTTCCCGTTCGCGCGCGAGACCCTCTCCGACCTGATCCAGCGCAGCGGTTTTCCCCAGTTGCTGTTGCAACCGATCAACTTTGAAGCGCTCTACACCCAGCATCGGCAGAGCAGCGAGGCTGAAGCCGGAGTCGCAGGCGCCACCGTCAACTGAGCCCGGGACAGTCCACCATGACGCGTATCACGGTCATTGGAGCCGGCGCATTCGGCACGGCTTTGGCCATTCAATTGTCGCGGCGTGGCGGCGCAACCCTGCTCTGGGGCCGCGATACCGAAACGCTCGCCGCAATGGACCGCCAACGACTCAACACCCGCTACCTGCCGGACTGTCATTTTCCGGCCAGTCTCCAGGTGCAAACCGACCTGACCGCAGCCGTGGACAGCGCCGATCATCTGGTGATTGCCACACCAAGCTACGCTCTCGGCGACATGTTGAACCTGCTGAAGCCCTTGCTGCGCGCAGACCAGGGTATCGCCTGCGCCTGCAAAGGCCTGGAGCCCGACAGTGGACGCCTGCCGCATCAGGTGATGGCCGCAACGCTGGGCGAAACACGCCCGTTCGCCGTGATCTCCGGCCCGACGTTTGCCAAGGAGATCGGCCTGGGTCTGCCCACCGCAGTCACCGTCGGCGCCCTCGACGCCGGCTTTGCCGAAGTCGTCGCAGAGGCCTTGCACGGCGGCGGCTTCCGCACCTACACCTCGGACGACGTTATCGGCGTGGAGATCGGCGGCGCCACCAAGAACGTGCTTGCCATCGGCGTCGGCATTGCCGATGGACTCGGGCTTGGCGCCAACACCCGTGCCGCGTTGATCACCCGCGGCTTGAGCGAGCTCATGCGTCTGGCCGAACCGCTGGGCGCCCGTCCGGAAACCCTGATGGGGTTATCGGGGCTGGGCGATCTGGTGCTGACCTGTACCGACGACCAATCGCGCAATCGTCGTCTGGGTCTGATGCTTGGCCGCGGCCGCAGTGTCAGCGAAGCCGCCGCCGAAATCGGCACCGTCGAAGGCGTGCGAGCGGCGCCAGAGGTGCTGAAACTCGCCAAGCGGCACCGGATCGAAACGCCGCTGGTAGAGCAGGTCGCGCGCGTGCTCGCCGGACAGATCAGCCCCGTGGAAGCAGCGCGGGAACTGGCGCAGCGACCGGTCAAACCCGAAATTACTTAGCAACCGTCCCGGGCGGGCAGTATGTGCGACGCCTCATGACCCCCGAAACTTTGCCCTCATTGGCCTGCTTCAAGGCCTCGGGGACCGATTTCGGCGTGGCCTGGGACGGCGACTTCGACCGCTGTTTCCTGTTCGACGAGCACGGTGGTTTCATCGAGAGCTATCACATCGTCGGCCTACTGGCACGGCAGCCCGGTGCCTCGATCATCCGCGACCCGCGTCAGACCTGGAACACCATCGATATTGTCCGGGCTGCTGGTGGCGCAGTTGATCGTTGAGAGCGGGCAGCCGCTGTCGCAACGGGTCGCCGAGTGTCAGCGCCGGTTGGGGAGATCAACCGCCGGGTGGCCGATATCGACGCCACGATTGCAGCGATCGGGTCACGCTATGCGGTGGATGCGCTGCGGGTGATGCAACTGGTGCCGCGCACCACGATCCAGTGCTCTGCGCGGTGGTGATGCATCTGCAGACTCAGCGCGCTACCGGGTTTCACCGTGATGCGCTTGCCCTGGAAGCGGTCGCCCACGTCGATCGAGTCATAGCTGCTCCAAGGCCGGTAGAGCTTGCGATGCCAGATCGGATCGGGCCGGTTGGCAGCCTTGAGTTCGGAGACAAACTGTTTGACGTGCTGGACCTGATCTTTGTGCGCCACCAGCACCACGTCGGCCGTATCCACCCCCACTCCGCACTCTGCGTTTCCTTTACCGCGCCTGATGGGTGGTACACTTTTATTCCAGAGTTAGCCCCTAGCTGGCACAAGGAGTTGTCCATGTCTTCCACCGCCGCAGACCGCACCACCATCGCCAAGATTGAGGCGATCCCGCTACGTATCCCAATGAAATCAGGCGCCATACCGAACGCGGCCCTCTGGGGCGACAAGCTATCTGTTGTGGACTCGCTGCTCGTCAAGGTGACAACGCGCGACGGCGTGGAAGGCTGGGGGGAAGCCTTCGGTTTTGGTGCCGTCGATTCGGCCAAGCTCGCCGTCGATGAACTGATTGCACCGCAGTGCATTGGCCAAGACGCCACCCGTATCGGACCCCTGATGCTGGCGGTTCAGAAGAAGCGGCACGCCATCGGACGCGGCGGCGCCCTGACCTACGGACTCTCAGCGGTGGATATTGCGCTGTGGGATATTGCCGGAAAGCTCGCCAACGCTCCCGTGTGTCAGCTGCTCGGCGGTGGAGTGACAACCATGCCCTGCTATGCAAGTGTGGCCTGCTATACCGAGCCAGCGCTGGTTCGCGCCGTGGTTCGGCAAGCCATCGACGCTGGGTTTCGAGTGATCAAGCTGCACGAATCGAAGATGTCGGCAATCCACGCGGCCCGCACGGAAGCCGGTCCCGACGTCGAGTTGATCGTGGATGTCGGCTGTCCGTGGACTCTGGCTGAAGCGCTTGCTGTCGCCGACGAGCTCAAGGCCATCGGGCTCAAGTTTCTCGAGGAACCGCTCTGGCCACCAGAGAATTTTGATGGTCTTGCCGAACTGCGAAGAATCACCGGCCTCCCGGTCTCGTCTGGCGAGAACATCTCCACGCTAATGGAATTCGAGCGCGCCCTCGCCACGCAGGCGGTGGACTTTATCCAGCCAAGCCCGGCCAAAATGGGAGGCATAACCGAGTTGATCAAGGTTTTCCCCCTCGCGGCAGTTCGCAACATCCCCGTGATGGCGCACTCCTTCTACGACGGCCCGGGCTTACTCGCAGCGATCCAGACGATCGCGGCGTTAGGCACCACCGACTCCATGATCGAGGTACGCTGGTTCGAGCAGGAAGCGTCCCCCTACGGCGATGCCCTCACCCCAAAGGAGGGACGGATTCCGGTACCCCAAGGACCGGGCTTAGGCATTGACCCCGACCCCGATGTCATAAGCACTTACCGAAGAAAAACGGCACTGTGACAGTGCCAAGCGGGTGGTTGCGGTGTGAAAACGGTGTCAGATTGACTTTCCCGACAGACAGGTAAGTGATTGCCCTGCTTGATACGGTAAGGAACGACGCCTTCCGACACAGGTGATGGTCGCTCCTCATGAGCGGCCGGGGACAGTTTACTTTTCCTTGGAAAGCAAACTGTCCCCGGATCGCAATAGCCCTGCTATTCGCCTTCTAATCCGAAGATCGGCTCGATGTGCCCAATGGTTGCAGCTCGGACAATGCCAGCGCATTTTCTTGCCTTTGATGTCGTCCAACCCCAGCAGCGTCAGCAGCCAGCGCCTGCCGTCGGCCCAGGCTAGGGTATTGCGGCAGTCGTTGGAGAGGGTACCGTCGTGGTGGGCGTTGCCGTCCTGATCCTGTTCGACGATGGACCACAGCGCCGGCCAGTTATTTGGGTGATTTGGAGATAAATTTACTTCGCAGCAGCCACGCTCTGCCCCAGGCAAAAGAAGATTCCCCTCTTAATTTGCTGCCAATGTGTGCCAAGGCTTGGCGCCCTATCAAATCACTCTTTCATCTGCTGATTACCGAACATTTTCGCTGCGGCGCTTATCATTCAGATTGTTCCCGGCGCCTGACTCAATTCCTGTACTGGCGCCAAGTCGTCCTGAGGGCGTCCACATGCGCATTGAGATCGAGTCTATGTCCATTAGTGAACTCCGCCGGAACCACAAAATGGTGCTCACAGGCCCGCTCAAGCGCTGCCGTCAGGGTATCGACGCTGGCATCGGCCAGTGCAATGCCGTGGTCGGAGCCGATTAACTCGGCAACGCCGGCGTCTCCTGAAATGATCACCGGAGTGCCACAGGCCAGCGATTCGGCGATCACCAGTCCGAAGGGCTCGTAACGCGACGGCAGCACGGTAGCATCGACTGCGGAGTACAACGCGGGCATGTCGTCAACATAACCGAGAGAGCGCAAGCGCTTCGACTGTGGAAAGCCATGTGGAGGTCGCCCCGCAATCAGGACCTCGTGCGGCGCGTCGACTCGCGCCGACGCGGCGAGCAGAACATCCAGCCCCTTGCGACGATGATCCATCGACGGAAACAGAAAACTCTTGCGCGCCGCTGTCACGCCGAAGCGCGCGCGCGCTGCACGTCGCTGTACATCCGAAGGAAACTGGAAACGCGCCGTATCCACCGGCGGATAGATCACGACGGTGGTGTCGCTCATCCCGTAATACCGCTCAAGCTCATTGGCCAAAAGCCGGGAATGCGCGACGTTGAGTCGTGCGGATTGAACCGTCTGGGCCTCCAGCCGGATTTCCAGCCGGTCGCGCAGCCCGGCACGACGCCTCGTCGCCGCCAGATAGCCCGGATGCGTACCTCCGCAGATGTAAGCGGTACAACCCGGCACACGCGACAACGTCAGTACCTGATCATGGTTCTGCCGCAGTTCATCGACCGGTACGCAACCCGCAAACCAGGTCGAGGCCAGCGGCCGCAACCAGTGCGCCGCGTGCAGGCGATGTGCCGTGATCGGCAGCGTCGCCGTCAGTGCCTCGTCGATGCGGCGGGCGTAAACATCAATCTGATCGCCGGCCGCGGCAAAACCCTTGATCAAATCCAGCAGATAGCGCTCCATGCCGCCGCCGCGGCGCAGGGAGTGATGGACCAGGGCGATGCGCATATCAGTGCCTGCTAGCGCCGGCCGCTAACAATTGCTCAAGCGCATCGAGCATCAACGGCATGCCGTCGACGACCTGTATCCTGTTCACCCGCGAGCACAGGCTCTGCATCGCCGTAGAATCTGTGAGCAAGCCAACCGTCGCGTCGGCCAACGCATTCACCGTTGGCATCGACGAAACCACCAGCCCTGCGTCGGCATAGACCGCAATTCGCTCGGGCTGATCTGATCCGCCCAGCGGCGCGAGCACACAGGCGGCACCGCAAGCCAGTGCCTGATGCACACCCTGTCCACCGTTGGTGACCACTGCCGTCGCCCGCCGCAGCAACGCCACCAACAGGGTCGGCACCACGGCACGCAGGCTGATCGTGACACTCGGCGGCGGCGTGCCTTCATACAAGGGCCCAAGCAAGGTCAGGCATTCGATCCCGGTCTGTGCGTGAATGCGGTCGGCGGTATCGAGATAGATCTCACCGACGGCGCGCCCGTCGATGCGATAACCGCCGCCGCCCGGCGTCAACAGCACGAACGGCCGCCCAAGTTTTTCGCGCAGCGCCGACGACAGATCATGCCAGTCGGCCACGTCGGTCGGCAGACAGGTGTCGAAAACGATACGGCGGGTTTTACTGAGGTGAGAGACTAGGCGCTGCCGCGACGTGAACCCCGGAACCGTGACGTGCTCGCGTTGATGCCAGTGTTGATCGACCAGACGCAGCCAGTCGAGCCGAAACGGCTTGCGACGGGTACCGGCACGATCACTGATATAGACACTCTTGATCCCGAGGCGCTTGCACAGACGCAAAGTCGTACTGCGACAGCCGGAGTCAAAAATTGCCACGTCCGGCTTGAGCCGTGTGAGGTGCTCACGGTCGAAAGCACCCTTGTCCGGCGCCGGGCCGTCGTGACAGGTTTTCGGGAACGGCACATCCTGGCGCGTCCCCGGCCCGCCCGGTAACAGAAACTCGATGCGCGCATGCGGCCAGCGCTGACGGGCAGCCTCGGCCAGGCTCACCGCGCGCACGTATTCGCCGCTGCCGCCGCCGCCGTAGAGCGGCACGAACAGGATGAAAACGGCCGCGGGCGCAGGGGGCACTACACGTCCTTGACATAACGCGCGGCCAGGACGTATTCCATCTGCGAGCGCGCCGGTACCGGCGGCAGCGGATGTTGCAATGCTGTCTCCAGAGCCTGCGCGCGATCCGGCCATTCGGTCACTTGCTCGCGGATCGCGTAGGGCAGGATGCCGATACGCCGCAGCACCGTCCACAAGCGGCCACGGTAATCCGGGAACCGCTTCGACAAGGTCTTGATCAGCTTGCGCCCAAGATAGGCTGGCGTCGCTTTGGGCGCCAGTTGCTGCCATAACGCCATCGGCAGCGCACGCCACCACTGGCCGGCGGCGATCTGACGACACATGGCGAGTCGGCGGGCGATGACACGCTCACGGTGGCCGAGGCCTTCGAGGCTTTCCTCCAGAGCTGCCCGGGCACACCAGAGCGTCTCCCGGACCGCCGCTGGTTGTTCGAGTGGCGCGTCGAGCATGCCGATGATCCGGCGAGTGTGCTGTTCGGTTGGGCTGTTGCCGAGGAAAACGCGTTCGGCGATCCCGATGCCGCGATCGAGCTCTACCGGCGGGTGCTCTCGCTCGACCCCGCGCGCACCGAGGCGCTGGGCGAGATGGCGCGCCTACAGGCCATGCATGGCGACACCGCCGCCGCTCTGGGCACGCTGCGGGAGCTCTCCGGTC
>CAJDWY010000150.1_pt1 | contig 17295 bp, 20 predicted proteins | sample 7391751 | NCBI WGS metagenome assembly CAJDWY01 (sample SAMEA7055745, study PRJEB34461) | soil metagenome | biome: terrestrial ecosystem; feature: Peninsula; material: soil | place: Antarctica | collected 2016
GACAGGCAGCGCACTTTTGTTCAAAAACCAGCTTGGCCGCCGCCGCGTCGGTTCCGGCGGCGTTCACAACGGTCGGCAACGCGGCCCACAGGCCTGCAATCGCCACGAGCGCGACGATGGACAACTCTCGTCTGACGGTTCGGTAATACGCAATCGGGGTCGTCTTCGTCATCCATCTTCTCCAGATCGTGTCCGGATCCTCCGCCGGTCGCCCGATTGGCGCCGGTAAGGGGGACTCCCAGTTTGACGCTACAGGTTAGTTATTCCAATTCGCTTCCAATCAAGCTGGAAAGTCACTGTACGGTGAGGTGATGCACGGGGGACGGCCGCGGGCCGGCTTGGCGGCGGCCGGTTTCAGTGATTTGTATGCGGTCGCGGCGTGGCGCGAATACGCGCGAACAGCTGCTCGGTTTCCGGCAGGGGCGGCAGGTCCAGTCGCTCGCGCAGCAAGTGCGCACACGCCTCGTATTGCCGTACCGCCTCGTCGCGGCGCCCCGCCGCCCACAGCGCGTACATCAGGGCGCGATGCGTCTCCTCGCGCAGCGGATCGAGCACCAGTGCGCGCCGCAACCAGGCCATGCCCTTGTCCCAGCGCCCGAGCTCGCCCCATAGCGTTGACAGGCGGCCGAGCGCGTCCAGGCAGGCTTCGCGGAGCTGCTCGCGGGTTTGCCAGCACCACTCACCGAAGGGTTCGTCCTGTATGTAGCCGCCGCGGTGGAGTTTGGCAGCCGCTTCATACGCGTCGATGGCGGCCTGCTGCTCGTGCGCCGCCTCGGCCTTGCGCCCCCGTTCGAGTAATGCCCGGAATTCCAGCGTATCGATCCAGCAGGAAGATTGTGTGTTGAACCAGTAGCGATCAGCGTGGCTGCACACATACTGCCAGTCGTCACCGCCGCCGCGGTGCGGCTCGAGCAGCTTGCGCAACTCATGAACCAGGACGTGGAACTGCCTGATGCGGACGTCGAAGTCCGCGTCCGGCCACAGCATCTCGATCAACACGTCTTTGCACAGCGGCTGGTCGTGCTGCGTGAGCAGGATCCCGAGCAGCGTCAATACCCGCTTGCGCCGGATCGTCTCCGGGGCCACGCGCGTACCGTCCACCGACAGTTCAAGAGAGCCGAAGCAGCGGATCTGCAGGCGCGCCTCGTCGTGGTGCCGCTCAATGGCGAGCGGGCCGGACCGTGTCGGCCGCGGGGCGATGTCGTCGTCGGCCTCGGGCGCGTCCGTGTGCGGCGCCCGCGCGAGCTGGTCGCGCACATCGCGAACCTTCTCGGCCACCAGCGAAGCGATTCCCTCGAGCAGGGCGAGATTCTCGTTGGGCGGCGACGGACGCAGGTGGCGATAGCGTAATTGGATCACCCCCAGCGATTGGCCATCGCAGGACATCGGGATGCAGCACCAGGCGCCGCCCGGATGCGGCGCAGCGCGGCACGTCAGTGGCCAGGAGTTCCGGCGGCCGTGCAGGATGCGGGTGGCGCCGGTTTGGAAGGCCGGGCACGTGCCGATCGTCTCGGCGTTCAGTACCGGGCAGCGCGGCACGGCGCTGGTGCCCGGCACCCGCCAGCGCAACTCCGTACCGTGACCGGGCAGGTACAGCTCGCCACTGTCGGCGCGGCTTACGCCTACCATCTCCTGCAGCACAGCCCGCAACGCCCGCGGCAAACGGTGCTCCGGGTCTGCTTCCACACCGTGGAGAGGAGTGGTTGCGGCGTCCCGCAGGTGAGCCAGCGCCCTGTCGACCACTGCGCCCAGCGGCGTGCTGGCCCAGCGTAGCAGGTTGAGCACGCGCTGAAGATCGATGTCGGCGTGCCGGAAAGCCAGCGCGATGCAGCCCAGTGCATCGCCGCCGCTGGTCAGCGGGTTGCACACGTAGGTCTTGAATCCGTCCCGCTTGACCTGCGCGCGCAGGAAGTGCGGATCCTCCGCCAGATGCTCGGTGTACACCGCTTGTCCGTGCGCCAGCACGCGGCCTGGGAACCCCTCGTCCGGATCGAAGCGCAGCAACTCGTCGAACGAGCGCTCGAAGCCGCCGCGGTGGCAGGTCCGGATCACGCCTCGCCCGTGCGGCTCGGCGAGGAATACCTCGCCGGCATCGGCGGCGGTCCTTTCCAGCAGGAAGTCGAGGGCGTGGCGCAGGCCCTGCTGCAACGGTTCGTCCGCGACCTGCGCGGTCAGTGCCGCAATACCGGCTAGGTCGTAAGCGAGATCGGGTGCGGCATCGTCGGCGCAGCGCTGGCTCCCCAGCGCGCCGCCACCGGGCAAGGCGATCAGCTCACAAGTCAGCCGCAGCCGTGTGCCATCGGCCGCACGGGCGAGCATCTTCGCGGTGCCGGTGACGCTGCCTGCAGCCAAGGCCTTCAAGGCCGGGCAGGCCGGCCCGCACACCGCGTGACCGAAGTCGTCCTTGCCCGCGAGCACTCGGTCGCAAGGCGTGTCGAGCGCTTCGCTCCGCAGCACGCCCAGCCGACGCGCCATCGCCTCGCCCCATTCGATAATGCGCCGATCTGCACCGATCACGAAGCGCCCGCCTGTGCCGCTTTCACCCGCGGTCGCATTGGTTTGATGGCTTCTGTGCATGGCGAGTACCCCGCTATTAAGCTGCGTCAACTCCGACTTGTAGTCTTAAGACGATTTTACACCTTATTATGATGTGCGTCGTAGCCGCTTCCAATGACACATGAGCCTGGATGAGGCCGCGTGATTCCAATCGGGTAAGGGCTGACGTTTAATCAGCCCTCCCCACACCACCCGGCATGCGGGTCCGCACCGGGCGGTTCAGGAAACAGACGCACACGAAGATCAGACGTAGCCTTGCGCCTTCATCCAAAGGTCGCGAAAGCTGATCAATCCCTGTCGCTTCATCACTCGCTCTACCAACTAAGCTATCGCGGAACACGTTGGGCTGGGCGTTGTAAACGAGCGTGCCGGTAATGCAGTCCATCCTGCCTCGGCACGGAGCGGATCAACCCTTGGCGAACTCTGCAATCCGTTGCAGGCACTTGATCAGCACATCATCGCTTGTGGCAAATGACAGACGCAAATGCCCCGGCGTGCCGAAAGCGGAACCAGGCACCAGCGCGACCAGCGCTTCGTTGATGAGTTTATCGGCCAGCGCAAGATCGTCCCTGACGCCGAGCTTTTCGATCAGGCCGGAGACATCGGGAAAGACATAAAAAGTGCCGTCGCCGGGCAGGCAGCGGACACCTGAAATCTTGTTGAGTCCTTCGACCAACAGGTCGTGGCGGCGCTTGAAGGCTTCGGTCATCTGCGCAACGCAAGCCTGATCGCCGTTGAGCGCAGTTTCGGCGGCAACCTGCGAGATCGAACATGGGTTGCTGGTGCTCTGACTCTGGATGGCCGTCATCGCACGGATCAGGTCTTTCGGTCCGCAGGCCCAGCCGAGACGCCAGCCGGTCATAGCGTAGGTCTTGGAAACGGCGTGAATGACAACGGTACGATCATACAATTCTGGGCAGGCGTTAAGAATGTTGCAAAACGGCTCCTCCGCCCACAGGATTTTTTCGTACATATCATCGGTGGCAATCACGATCTGCGGATGCTTGAGCAACACCGCGCCCAACGCCGCAAGCTCGGCCTTGGTATAGGCCATGCCCGACGGGTTGGACGGACTGTTGAGGAACATAAGCCGGGTGCGCGGGGTGATCGTCGCCTCGAGCTGCTCGGCGGTTATCTTGTAGCGCGTAGCGGCGCTGGTCTCGATGATCGCCGGCTGGCCGCCGGCCAGCAACGCCATGTCCGGATAGCTGACCCAGTACGGTGCCGGGATGATGACTTCGTCGCCGTCATTGAGCAGCACCTGACACAGGTTGTAGCAGGATTGCTTGCCTGTATTTAGTGAAACCGTCAGCGATCGCCTTGACCGCCGCGGCCTTGATGTGATCAGGGGTATCGAAATCCGGCTCGCCCGCCCCCAGACTTAAGACATCATTGCCGGCAGCCTTGAGTTCGCCGGCCTTGGTTGTGACAGCAAGCGTCGGGGAAGGTTTGATGCGTCGCACGCGTGCGGCGAGTTCAATGGTCACGCCTGTACCTCGGGTTAAAGACAAACGGCAAGGTGCGCAATAATACGAGAAGTCGCCACCGGCTTCACCGTTCCAACAGCGGCTACTGAGGTTTTAATGGCAGAAACAGCAGCGTCCACGGAGTCGGCCAACAGCCGCGTCGTGCGGCTCAAGCACCAGCGTGAGGAACATTTCGCGCTGAAATCCAACTGGCCGCCGGCCGGCGATCAACCACAGGCGATCGAGAAACTAGTGGAAGGCCTCAACGACGGCCTCGCCCACCAGACACTGCTGGGTGTCACCGGCTCGGGCAAAACCTACACCATCGCCAACGTCATCCAGCAGGTGCAGCGGCCGACACTAATCATGGCGCCCAACAAAACGTTGGCGGCGCAACTTTACGGCGAGTTCAGGGACTTCTTTCCCGACAACGCAGTCGAGTATTTCGTCTCGTATTACGACTATTACCAGCCCGAAGCCTACGTCCCCTCGACCGACACTTTTATCGAGAAGGACAGCGCCATCAACGACCACATCGAGCAGATGCGGCTGTCGGCGACCAAGGCGCTGATGGAGCGACGCGACGCCATCATCGTCGCCTCGGTGTCGGCGATCTACGGCCTCGGCGACCCCGAGAGCTACTTCAAGATGGTGCTGCACATCGTGCGCGGTGACCGGCTCGGCCAGCGCGAAATCATCCGCCGTCTCACCGAGATGCAGTACGCGCGCAACGACGTCGAACTCAAGCGCGGCACCTACCGGGTGCGCGGCGAGGTGATCGACGTGCATCCGGCCGAATCCGACGACGAGGCGGTGCGCATCGAGCTGTTCGACGACGAAGTCGACAACATCAGCACCTTCGACCCGCTGACCGGCGAGCTGCGCCAGAAACTGCCGCGTTACACCATTTACGCCAAGAGTCATTACGTAACGCCGCGCGAGCGCACGCTGGCGATGCTCAGCGACATCAAGCAGGAACTGCAGGAACGTCTGCAGTACTTCCAGCAGAACCAGAAACTGCTGGAAGCCCAGCGCATCGAACAGCGCACCAGCTTCGATCTGGAGATGATCCAGGAAGTCGGCTACTGCTCAGGCATCGAGAACTACAGCCGTTATCTCACCGGCCGCGCGCCGGGCGAGCCGCCGCCTTGTCTGTTCGACTATCTGCCGCCGGACGCGCTGGTGGTGCTGGACGAATCGCACGTCACCGTGCCGCAGATCGGCGGCATGTACAAGGGCGACCGCAGCCGCAAGGAAACCCTGGTGTCCTACGGCTTCCGCCTGCCCTCGGCGCTGGACAACCGGCCGCTGAAGTTTGAGGAATTCAAACACCTGACCCCGCAGATCATCTACGTCTCGGCCACGCCGGGGCCTTACGAGCGCGACAACTCCGGTGATGCCATCGTCGAACAGGTGGTGCGCCCTACCGGCCTGATCGACCCGGAAGTGGAAGTGCGGCCAGCACGCTCGCAGGTCGACGACCTGCTGGGCGAGATTCGGCTCCGCGTGGAAAAGCAACATCGCGTGCTGGTGACAACCCTGACCAAGCGCATGGCCGAAGATCTGACCGACTATCTGGCCGAACACGGCGTCAGGGTGCGCTACCTGCATTCGGACATTGACACCGTCGAGCGCGCCGAAATCCTCCGCGACCTGCGATTGGGCGCGTTCGACGTACTGGTTGGCATCAACCTGTTGCGAGAGGGGCTCGACCTGCCGGAAGTTTCATTAGTGGCGATTCTCGACGCCGACAAGGAAGGCTTCCTGCGCTCCGAGCGCTCCTTGATCCAGACCATCGGTCGCGCCGCGCGGCACATTGAGGGCAAGGCCATTCTCTACGCCGATGAAATCACCGGCTCGATGAGACGCGCACTGGACGAAACCGAGCGGCGCCGCAAAACTCAGGTGCAATTCAACCTTGAGCACGGCATCACGCCGAAAAGGCGTCAGGCGGCGCAGAACCTTGAGTTCGAGCTGGCCGCCGCCAAACGTGACGAGATCCGAAAACTACGCGAGACTGCGTTGCGCAACGCGGCCGCTTAACTGCAGCTTGCCGTGTTCTGCAGCATTCCAGTACCCTAGCGGATCGCAGGCGCGTAGCTCAGTTGGTTAGAGCACCACCTTGACATGGTGGGGGTCGTTGGTTCGAATCCAATCGCGCCTACCAATTCAATGACTTAGCTGTGTTCATGTCGCAAGTAACGCTAAGGCAACGCTAAAGTAACGCTTCGGTATGGCCTGAATCCTTTGCGGGATTCAGGCCTACCAGATCAAACGGGACACCATGTCCCCGCGCATAAAGCTCGGTCATCTGCACCGAGCGATGCCCAGTCAACCGCTGTACCAAACTCTTTCGACCACCCCTGCTGGCGCAGCTGCGCGACGCCAAGGAATTTGCACCCATAGAGGGTCGGCGGGTTTTGGATGCCACTGAAGAACTCGCATCGCTTTAAAACAGCTGTGAAGGCCCGACTAGCCTGCGTGCGCAGAATCTGCGTGTGATGGTCACGACGCTGTGAGCGCTGTTGCCTGGATTTAATGCGCTCGGGAATCCGATGAATCACATAAGGCGATGCGATGTCGTCCCGGCAGCGCGCCAGTAGAGTAGCGATTCTAGGTCGCACGTGAATAGCCAGCCTCGTTCCGGTCTTCCCCTGCTCTATTCGTATCTGCTGACCCGTACAGGCCTCCCAGCAAAGGCCCAAGAGGTCTTCGGGACGCTGGAGGGTCAGACGGATGAGGCCCATGAGATTGCGCAACCACGGCGCTGCCACTGCGTATATCGCTTCGTAGCCCTCGTCTGTGAGACGGACGCAGATGCGCACAACGCGAGGGGCGCCGGTATCAGCGACCGGGGTGCGCTCGATGTAGCCTTCGTTGATGGCCCACTTCATCACGGAATGAAGCTGCGCACGGTACTGCTGGCGCATGGAATCCGAGGGCAGCGACTTGAGATAGAGCGCCATGTCCCGCGTGGTGATCGTCGCCACGTCGTAGGAAGCGAGGTCAACCGTCTTGAGCTTCTGCAGGATGTAGCGCCGATTCTCGTGCGTGCGATCCGATACGGGCTGCGCGGGCAGCTTATCTGCTATGAAGGGATCAATCACAGACGTGTTCGACTCGCGAACGTATCTTGGACTTCTCATGGTTTGAGGTCTTCTGCGCCTCCGTCAGTGGAGGGTGGCGTGCGTCTTTCTCACAGATTCGGATGGGAATCCGGTCCGTCGTCAACCGACCGCGTGCCGCAAGCGTTGCAGGCTGCGATCACGCCCCAGCAGCAGCAGCGTCTGATCGATCGGCGGGGATATTGCGACGCCCGCCACCGCCACGCGGATCGGCTGCGCCACTTTGCCCAGACCCAGGCCGTGTTCTTCGGCGTAGCCGTTGACCGCCGCATGCAGTTCCGCTGCCTGCCACTGCGGCAGCGCGGCGAGCCGCTCAATCAACTCGGCCAGAACCTGCCGACCCGCTTCGGTAAGATGTTTGGCCGCATCTTTTTCGTTGTAGCCGTCCAACTCGACGTAGAAAAACTTCGACTTCTCGGCCATTTCCACCAATGTTTTGCAGCGCTCGCGCTGCGCTTCGATCACCGCCACCAGCTCCGGGCCGCCGACAGGATCAACGCCGATACGGCGCAGATGCCACTCGAACTCCGGCGCCACCCCGGCCGGGTCGGCGCTCTTGAGATACTGGTGATTGACCCACACCGCTTTCTCCATGTCGAAGCGCGCCGGCGATTTCTGCACCCGCGACAAATCGAACAGTGCAATCATCTGCTCGCGGCTGAAGATTTCCTCGTCGCCGTGGCTCCAGCCCAGACGCACCAGATAATTGAGCAGCGCTTCCGGCAAAAAACCGAGGCTGCGGTATTCGATGACGCTGACCGCGCCGTGGCGCTTGGACAGCTTGACGCCGTCCGCACCAAGAATCATTGGCACATGCGCATAGATCGGCGGCGCGGCGTCCAGCGCCTTGAGAATGTTGATCTGCCGCGGCGTGTTGTTGACGTGATCGTCGCCGCGCACGACATGGGTCACGCCCATGTCCATATCGTCAACGACGACGCAGAAGTTGTAGGTCGGAGTGCCGTCAGCGCGGGCGATAATGAGATCGTCCAGCTCACGGTTGTCAAATACCACGCGGCCACGCACCAGATCCTCGAACACCACCTCGCCTTCGGCCGGAGTACGAAAACGGATCACCGGTGGCACCTCCGGCGGCGACGGCAGGGTCTTGCCCGGCTCGGGCCGCCAACGGCCGTCGTAGCGCGGCTTTTCCTTGCGCGCCATCTGCGCGGCGCGCATCGCATCCAGCTCGGCTTTGCTGCAATAACAGTGATAGGCGCTGCCGTCCGCCAGCATGCGTTCGATCACCTCGGCATAGCGGTTGAAGCGCTGCGTCTGGAATACCGGCTCTATATCGGAGGTCAATCCCAGCCAGTCCAGACCTTCGAAAATCGCCTGTACCGCCACCTCGGTGGAGCGCTCACGGTCGGTGTCCTCGATCCGCAGCAGAAAACGCCCACCGTGGCGCCGCGCGTGCAGCCACGAAAACAACGCGGTGCGCGCGCCACCGATGTGCAGGAAGCCGGTCGGGCTGGGGGCGAAACGGGTGGTGACGGCAGAGGCCATGAGAACGGGAAGAATCGTGCACGAAGTGGGATGAGATTCTAAACTACCGCACTCGCCGCTCCCACCCGCCCGACCAATGCCTCGCCTGTTCGTCGAACACCTCACCGTCATCGACTGCGCGCACCTCGATATGCGACGCGGCTTGGTGGGCGAGAGCTGGATTGTCGATCTGGAACTGCACGGGGCCCTCGACGCGCAATCGATGGTGCTGGATTTCAGCGCGGTCAAACGCCTGCTCAAGCAGGCCATCGACGCAAGTGCCGACCACACGCTGCTGGTGCCGCGCCGCGCCGAAGGTCTGAGCCTGGATGAAGCACCACAGGAGATTTCGCTGCTGTTCCGCAGTGATGTCGGAATCATCGAACACCACTCGCCACCCGCAGCAGTCAGCTTGGTGGACGCCGAAACGATCAATATTGAATCCGTCCGCGCCTACCTACTGCCACGGCTGGAATCGGTGGTTCAACCCAGTGTCGAACGGATCGACCTGCAACTGCGCCAGGAAGTCATCGACGGCGCCTGGTACCACTACAGCCATGGGTTGAAGAAGCACGCCGGCCACTGCCAGCGCATCGCCCACGGTCATCGTTCACGCCTGCAAATCCAGGTGGACGGGCGGCGCGATACCGAACTCGAACATCAGTGCGCGGCGCACTGGAACGACATTCACCTCGGCAGCCGCGAAGATCTGCTGACACACGCCAACGGTCAGCTGCGTTTCGGCTACGACGCCGCTGAGGGGCGTTTCGAGCTGGCGCTACCCGAGTCCTGTTGCGATCTGCTCGACAGCGACACCACGGTGGAATGTATCGCCGATCATCTGGCACAGGTCTGCGCGCAGCGGCGTCTCGGCAGTGTCATCGAGGTGCGTGCTTACGAAGGCGTGATGAAAGGTGCCATCGCCAGCCATCATCCCTGAGTGGCGACGAATTCCAGGCTTGCCTTCGACAAACCGGGCTACTGATTGTGGTATAAAAGCCGCCCAATTAACGGGTGAATAATGGCCCGTAAACAGCATCCCACCATGAGCAGTCCAGACAGCCGCATCGATTTCGCCGCCCGCAGCTCGATCGAACAAGTCGAGGAAGGCCACGATCTCGCACCGAAGTTCGATGAACACGGCCTGATCGCCTGTGTCACCACCAGTGCCACCAATGATGAAGTATTGATGCTCGGCTACATGAATGCCGAAGCCCTCAAGCGCACCATCGCTACCGGCGAGGCACATTACTGGTCGCGCTCACGGCAGGTGCTGTGGCACAAGGGCGCGACCAGCGGACTGGTACAAAAAGTGGTGGAACTGCGCATCGACGACGATCAGGACGCGGTGTGGCTAAGGGTCGAAATTCCCGGCGACGCCTCCTGTCACGTCGGCTATCGCTCCTGCTTCTACCGATCGGTGCCGCTCGGTGCTGGTGACTTCAAGCGTGCGCTAAAATTCGAAGAAAACGAGAAAACCTTCGACCCGCAGAAAGTCTACGGCGACGCGCCCAACCCTACGCAGTTGTAATAATGCCGCTTAAACCTGTTTACAGGCCGAATCAATAGTGGATCAACACCCCGGTGCCGGCCGTCACAAGCGCCCGATCTACGCCGGTAGCGCCTATCGGCCGAAGGCGCAGCAAGCGCGGGCTGGCGGCCGGATTCCCAGCCGGATCTGTGGGAAAGGCGCACGCAACCCTCCATTGACGGAGGCTCAGAAGGCCTCAAACCATGAGAAGTCCAAAGTCCGTGCGCACCATTGGATTATCCTGTACTGAGGTGAAGGTAGGGCTGATGAACCGGGTATACAACAGGGTGCGCTTGGGGGCAATTGCTTAAACGCGACAGGAGCGGTGTGCTTGCAGACCGGTTCATGACTGCAATCAACCGTGGCTTCAAAAATCGGAGGCCGTCGGACTGTCTTAAGGGCACGATGGATTTTTAGAAGAGCCCTGTAATTGTAGTTGTTGAGTTGCAGTGGGGCCCGAAGCAGCAGACCGGCCGCCCTCTGGTCAAGAGACCGTAGATGCGAAGGAGTCGTTGCATCGGTTTTGATTCGAGAACCCGAACGGTTGCCTGAGCTTGAAGCTCGTATCCGCAAGGCTGGGAGTTGAGTCATGGAACAGAAAGAGCCGGTGGTGTTGGGCGCCGATGTGTCCAAGCAGACGCTGGATTGCGCGGCGTATCCGGTGAGTGATGGGTGGCACTGCGGCGCAGGTGATCGATAGGCTGACGATGGAGAAGAACCGATTGTCTGGAGTTCGCGAGCGGCGGGTGTGCACGGATTTCAAGGCGCATATCGTCTGGCTGGAGAAACGTCTGTCGGGGTTAGACCATGAGCTGCGCCAGCGCATCAAGGACAGTCCGGTGTGGCGGTTCAAGGATGATCTGTTGCAGCGCGCCAAGGGGATCGGGGATGTCAATGTGGCGAACCCTGATCGCGGAGCTGCCGGAGTTGGGTGAGCTTGATCGCAAGCAGATCGCGGCATGGGTGGCGCCGTTCAGCCATGACAGCGGCCAGCACAAGGGCGAGCGCTCGATCTGGGGCGGCCGGGTCCGTGTGCGCCATGCGCGGTATATGACGGCCCCGAGCACGCGGCGGTATAACCCGCAGATTCGGGCGATGAGCGAGCGGCTTACGGCCCGGGGTAAAACGGCCAAGGTCGTCATCGCCGCTTGCATGCGCAAGCTGCTGACGATCCTCAATGCCATCTTGCGTACCTGTCAACCCTGGAATCCGAACCACGATGGGGAGATCACCCCTTGATACAGAATACGGTTGATCTCACCCGTGCCGCTTCCCACCGCCCCCCCCTGCCGGTAGCGCCGATCTGGCGACGCTTTGCCGCTGCCGCCTACGACACCCTGCTGCTGCTGGCGTTGTGGCTCACTGGCACTCTGGTGGCGGTGGTCGTCCAGGATCTGCTGCGCCTGCCGGCTGATGCGAGCTGGCAACATTTCATGCGCGTCTATTATTTTTTAATCGGCCTGCTGTTTTTCGGCTGGTGCTGGACGCACGGCGGGCAGACTCCGGGGATGCGTGCCTGGCGCCTGCAATTGCAGCGCGAAGACGGCCATGCCATCCGCTGGCCGGTGGCGGCGGTGCGTTATGTAGCGACCCTGCTGTGCTGGACTGTGGGATTATTGCCGTTGTTGGCAACAGTGTCGGCCTTGCGGGCACATTTTCCGTTGCTGTTGCCGGCGGGCTGGATCGGCCTGGCGCTGCTGGCCGGCGGCATCCTCTGGACCCGCTGCGATCCCCGACGCCGCGGGCCACAGGACCGGATGACCGGCACCGTGATGCTGGCATCATCGAAATTACCGCGGCGTTGACTCAACGCAGGCGCGACAAACGCCAGACTGCAATCGATGCCAACAATGCCGTGGGAGCGCCGGCAGCCAGTAACGGCGACCAGCCGTAGATATCTCCCAGACTGACCGACACCTTGTCGGCCACATAAAACGCCACGCCGATGAGAATGCCGAACAATAGGCGCTGACCGGTTCCGGTTTGACGCAGACTGCCGCCCGCAAATGGCAGCGCAAACAGCATCAGCACCATGATCGTCAACGGCTCGACCAGGCGGCGCCACATCAACATCCGGTATTTGCCGGCATCCAGATGATTGGTATCCAGGAAATACACCAGCCGCAGCAGTCCCTGCACGGAAAGACTGTCCTCCTTCAAAACCAGCAGATTCAGCACGGTCGGTGTGATCTCACCGCTCCAGGTCGCCTGCGGTTGCTGCGTAGTACCGACATGATCGGCGTCGAAATCGCTGCGTCGCACGTCTTTCAACTGCCAGTGCCCATCGACATAGCGGCCGCTGTCGGCATGCAAGGCCGAAGCGATGCGGCCGCTGGGCGCTAGCGTATAGATGGTAACGCCCTCGATCTCGCGAGCCGAGTGCAGCTCGCGAATCCGCACAATGCTGTTAGTGTCGCGCAACCACTGCGATTTGCCGGGCCCGCCGTCGTCCCGCGTACGCATGCTTTCGGCCTGACGCTGCCCCTGTGGCGCCAACCAGTTGCCGAGCACAAACCCCGCTACACCCAGCGCCACACCGGCGATCAAGGTGGCGCTACCGATGCGCAGCCATGACACACCCGCGCTGCGCATCGCCGTCAGCTCGCCTTGACGCGCCATGTTGCCCACGCCCAGCAGCGTGCCCAGCAAAACCACGATCGGCATCAGGATGTAGGCATTACCCGGCATCAGCAGCAAGGCATATTCGAGCAGTTGCCACGGGCCGAAGCCGTTCTGGCCAAGCTCGCCGAGATCGGAAACAAACACCACGAAGGTGTAGATGGAGATCAGCACCAGTGCAACGATGCCGGTGAGGGCAAAAATGTTGCGTATCAGATAACGGTCGAGCCGATTCATGACCGCTGCCGGCGCTGCCAACGCCAGCCCTGCTGGCGCGCGATCAATATCAGTGCGACCGCCAACGCCAGCCCATGCACCCACCACAGGCCCAGTGCAGGCGGCAACTTGCCCTTGGCGATCCAGACCTGACCGAAGCCGATCAGATTGGCATAGATCAGATAGACGAGAATGCCGACGACGATCTTGCTGTAACGCCCCTGACGCGGCCGCAGATGAGACAGCGGCAACGCCAACAGGACCAGAATCAGCACCGACAGCGGTGCGGCGATGCGTGACTGCAACTCGGCGCGATCAGCCGGATCGTTGCTGTTCAGCAGACTCGCCGTCGTCGCCAACTGATGCTGACTGTTGACGTAGCGAAACGGCGGTGGCGACAGCCGCAGATTCAGCGACTTGAACTGTGAGATATCGAAACCCGCCGTACCCGGCACCCCAGCGTAACGATAGCCGTCGTGCAAAGTCACGATGCGGATAAAACACAGCACGCCCGCCATCCAGTGGTTGAAACTTGCCCGGATCGAACGGCGCGAATTGCAATAACTGCCTGGAATGTTTGACCAGATAATCGGCCTGTTGTCCGGCCCAGGGACCGATCTGGAACGACAGCGCAGCCGTGCCCGCCGCCAACAGCAGCGCCAGCACTACGATGGGTCGATACAAGCCACCGAGGCTCACGCCGCAGCCTGCCATCGCCGCGATCTCGTTGTCGCTGTAGAGGCGACCCAGCGCCAGCATCACTGCGAGCAGCAAGGATACCGGCATCAAAATCATCAAATAACGCAGACTGGACAGCAGCGCCACCTGCACCAGCAGATCCGCCGGAATCTGCCCCTTGGCGGCAAAATTGAGCACACTCGCAAAGCGGGTCGCCACCATGATAATCAGCAACGTCGATGCCACCGCCAGCCAGGCCAACGCCGTCTCACGCAGCAGATAGCGGCTGAGAATCACGTTGAGAGATTCATTGCAACGGGCATTGAATCGGTACGGGCCCGATTCACCGAACCCCGCCCGGACGATTATTCGGAAATTTTGGAACGTCGGCGTTCAAAACGCATCCAATTACCGATTTTGTATATTTTGATGGATGATTTACCATACTCTTTGATTTATCTCTCAACGCCGTTCCGATTCCATCCATCGCCAAGCGATGCCAAAGCCCCTGAGTCGGATGCGCTGATGGTTCGGATACTCACGATTTCAATACAAATTATCAAAACTGATCAATAAGGAACGACAGGCCCATGCAATATTTTGTCAAGAGCGGAAATCCTGAAAAACAACGTGTCGCCTGCGTCGTGGCCGGGGTATTTGATCGCCGCAGCCCGACCGAAGCCGCACAAACCATCGATAGCGCATCCGAGGGCGCTATCGCCGGCATCATGCGCCGCGGGGATATGGACGGCAAGCTCGGCAAGACTCTGGTACTGCACAATCTGTCCGGCGTGTTCTGCGACCGCGTGTTGCTGGTTGGCCTGGGCCGCGAGCGCGATTTCGACGACGCGGCATTTCACAAGGCGCAGACCGCGGCGGCCAAGGCACTGATCGCCACCGGCTCCATCGACGCGGTCAGTTATCTGACGCATCTGCCGATCAAGGGTCACGATTATCACTGGAATGTACAGCAAGCCGTACTGGCCTCGGAAAATGCATTTTATCGCTTCGATGACTGCCGCGGCGAAAAAGCCCGTGCGGAACTGCATACGCCCAAACTCGAACGCTACACCTTCGACGTCCCCCGCCGCTCCGACCTGCCCGCCGGCGAGCGCGGCCTGGCGGAGGCGCTCGCTATCGGCCGCGGCACCGATCTGGCCAAAAACCTGGCCAACTTGCCCGGCAATATCTGCACACCGAGCTACCTCGCGGGGCAGGCGCAGAAACTGGCCAAACAATACCCTATCAAAACTAAAGTGCTGGAAGAAGCACAGATGCGCGAACTCGGCATGGGCGCGTTGCTGGCCGTCTCCAGCGGCAGCCGCGAACCGGCCAAGCTGCTGGTGATGGAATACATGCACGGCGCCAAGGGGGCCAAACCGATCGTGCTGGTCGGCAAGGGCCTGACCTTCGATGCCGGCGGCATTAGCATCAAGCCGTCCAGCGCCATGGACGAGATGAAGTTCGATATGTGCGGCGGCGCCTCGGTGCTCGGCGCACTGGCGGCGGCCGCGGAACTGAAACTGCCGCTCAACATCGTCGGCGTGGTGCCGACCTCCGAAAACCTGCCCGACGGCGCCGCAGTCAAGCCCGGTGACATCGTCACCACCATGGCCGGCCTCACCGTCGAGGTACTCAACACCGACGCCGAAGGCCGCCTGATTCTGTGCGACGCGCTGGCCTACGTCGGTGAGCACTACGATCCCGCGGCCTGCATCGACATGGCGACCCTAACCGGCGCCTGTGTAGTGGCGCTGGGCAGTCACGCCAGCGGTCTGTTCAGTAACCAGTCGGGACTGGCTCGACAACTGCTGACGGCCGGCGATCAGATCGGCGACCGCGCCTGGGAGATGCCGCTGTGGCCCGAATACGACGCGCAGCTCAAGAGTGAATTCGCCGACATCGCCAACATCGCCACCATCGGCGCGCGCGAAGCCGGCGCCATCACCGCCGCCAGCTTCCTCAGCCGTTTTACCAAAAAGCTGCGTTGGGCGCATCTGGATATCGCCGGCACCGCCTGGAAAGGCAAGGCTGCCACTGGCCGTCCGGTGCCGCTGCTCGTGCAATATCTGCTCAACGTTGTCGCCAGACAGCAAGACTGAACGGCTGTGGCTACCCTCCCGCCGGGGCGGGCGGGTGACGTATGGGTTCGTTCAGCTGCCGTATGGTTAAATTGTGCAATACTTCTAAACGTTGACTCCCAATCACGGGTGCCAGATAAAAAGGTGTAGATGCCAAACAATTCATGAGGAGAAAATAATGCTCAGCTACGCAGTCGTATTTTTCGTCATCGCACTGATCGCCGCCGCACTCGGTTTCGGCGGTCTCGCGGGTACCGCAGCCGGCATCGCCAAGATTCTGTTTTTGGTGTTCCTGGTGCTGTTCATCATTGCTCTGGTTTTCAGGGGCCGTCCCCCTTCAGTCTGAACATCCCTCAGCGCTACACTGTCAGACAGTCTTAAGTTCTTCCCCCGGAAGTACCCCGACAACTTGAAACAAGGAGATTCATAATGTCCCAACATAAATCCCGCACTCCACTTCGAATTGGTTTGATTGCAGCGGCAGCTGCCATGATGATCGGTGGCACCGCCGTTGCTCAGGCTGCGTCGGCGCAGGCTGCCGACAGCAGCGACAGCGTCGGTGCCGCAATCGGCGACACTACGATCACGACCAAGGTCAAGGCCAAGTTCCTCGCCGACAAACGGCTCAAGGGCTCGGACATCAGCGTCGAAACCAATAACGGCGTGGTCAAGCTGACCGGCAACGCGCCCAGCGCCTCCGCCAAGGACGCAGCGGACGATCTGGCCAACAACGTCTCCGGCGTCAAGAGCGTGGACAACAACATCATGGCGCCTTCGGCCCTGACCTCAGCCAAGAAGAGCGTCAAGAGCGCGGCCAGTGACGTCGGGCAAGCCACGTCGGATACCTGGATCACCACCAAGGTGAAGTCCAGCATGATGACCGACAGCCAGCTCAAGGGCGACGTCGACGTTTCCACCGACCATGGCGTCGTCGTCCTCACCGGCACGGTGCCCAACGATGCCTCACGCGAGCGTGCGGTAGCGCTGGCGAAGCAGACCAAGGGCGTCAAAAGCGTTAATGACGACGGTCTGAAAATCGGCAACTCGGACTGATCCGGCGACTGACGCAAGCACGCCGGCAGACAACCATCGCATTTCACTCCGGCAATCGCCGGACTCATCTCACCCCGGCAATCGCCGAACTCATCTATCAATCTGGAGCAAATTCAATGGACGAAAACACCATAGAAGGCAAATGGAAGCAGATCGCGGGCACCCTCAAAGAGAAATGGGGCAACCTGACCGACGACGACCTCATGCAAGCCGAAGGCAACAAGGAGTATCTGATCGGCAAATTGCAGGAATATTACGGTTGGACCAAGGAGAGAGCTGAAGAAGAGGTGAAGGCTATGCGGATCTGGTGACCGGTGCGCGGGTCAATCGGGCGATATCGTGCATCTCGACGGCACTGCACCCGTATCACTCCCGGCGATTCCACAGTGATGGAGTTGACGACCTGCCCGCGCAGGCCAAGAATCCCTCTGGGGATAGCTGCTGCCATGTGTCTTTGATCTCGGAAGCCTCAAGAACTCCCGTTG
>CAJDWY010000083.1_pt1 | contig 17228 bp, 16 predicted proteins | sample 7391751 | NCBI WGS metagenome assembly CAJDWY01 (sample SAMEA7055745, study PRJEB34461) | soil metagenome | biome: terrestrial ecosystem; feature: Peninsula; material: soil | place: Antarctica | collected 2016
CAACGACCCGCCAGCCCGCCAAGAAAAAGGACTAAACACGCCTCGCTTCACCGGCCAAGATAATTGACGCCGACCGGCCAAGATAGTTGACGCGAACCACCCTTGGCACGAATACCGTGCTGGCGCGTGGCAGTTCGGCCGACGTGAAGAAGTTGTGCGAGGAGTTCGCCCCGCGCAAGCCCGAACTGCCACGCGCCAGCACAGCCCAGATCTTGGCGTCGATTTCACGCTCACGATTATCCGGCCGCAAAAGAGTTGCCAGGCGCGCTGTACGATCCTTACTCGCAGAAAAGCGTGCACGCGTCTTCAAGTGGTCACGCAAGCCGGCAGACCGCAACCCCAAATTCTGCTGCAACATCGAAGTGGCATCGGCCGCGAAGGACGCCGCATACAAACGGATGTGCAGCAACCAATCGTCGCCAGGCTCCGGTGCTGACTGGCTTTCATGCAGCACCACCGCCCGGGCCGTACCCTCCAGTTCAATGCGCCGCTTCACAGCCAGTGCGGGATTATCTGCGAGAGCAATGACCTCCGCCTGATCCAGATCCAAGTCTGCGATGAATTCCAGAAATTCGCCTTCAGGGTCTGACCACCAAATCACTTGATGCCCCGCATTGACGAGCCTGGCCAGCCCGTCCTGAATCCGCTGTCTGCAGGGCTACTCATGACCGCGTGTCCCTTCTTCGGTGAATAAACTGGGATCGACCTGAGGAATCTTGCGCGCAGCCTGACCCTGAGATTGACTCATATTCACGGCCAGATCCAGCGTGCGCTGCACAATGTCGGCGTCAGCCCCTTCTTCAACCGTCTGCTTCGCCACACCGGCGGCTGCTTGCTTGATAACAGCGGCCATTTTCGACAATTCGTTGGCCAATTGCCGCGGACGGATATCGCACTGGTGAGCCATGTACGCCCATTCAAATGCGCCCAAGTCGCCCACAGTAAAGGCATCACCAAAAGCCATGGCAAAAGTCTGCGGGAACCACTCTGGTGGGTAAATTCCAATACTGACCAGATCGTACGCCGGGGCCACCTGCAGCCCACGCCGGCTCCAGAAAAAACTGATGTTCTTGGCGTGAGCGTCGTAGTTTTGAATCAGCGCCTGGAAGATCGTCCAACGCAGCAAATGTAGCTTAAAAGCCGCCGGTGTCGTCGCCCAGCGGCCCAATCCAAAAAGTCTTGGCAGGCTGGCACCGGTTCGCACGGCCGCCACATCTCGGCTGTCACCATAGGGCCGCTCATACTTCAGGCTCGGAGGCAGCCCCAAGGCCTGGCAGGCATCGATGACATGAATGCGTTGCACGGCATCATCCACACGCGAGCGATCAAAACGCTCCACCACCAGTACGGGCTCGGGCACAAATTCCAAACGCACCGGCGCGACCGACAACCCAATAGCCACTGCCAGCCGCATGCACACAAACTCGTTAGTCGTCAGGCCAGCCAGCCGGGGTTTGATTGGATCCGGCTTGAGAATGTGGGTGGAAGCAAGTTTGCCCCCGTCCACCATGGACCATTCGCCAGCAGACTCGAAGACCGCCAGCTTGTCTTGGTAACCTGCGATGGATAATCGCACCGTGCCATCCCAAACACTAAAAGGCACGTCCTGGCGCTCACGGATGCGGGTAGACAATTCCGCTCGTGGAATCGGCCGAACCCACTCTGCACCGGCCATGTGATCCGATGCCAACACACGCACGGCACCACTGGCCTCACCCCCCATCGCCCGCAGCAAACCGAACGTGCTGGCCTTCGACACCTGGAGTGCCCGGCTGACATCTTCCAAAGCTTGGCCTTCGGGCAGCAGATTCTGGAACTCCCGACACCATGTCGTTGTATAGTCAAAACGCAATTGCTGCCGATCATCAACCTGGAGTTGACCCACCTCCGATTCGGCAAGAAGGACGGCCAGGCTCAGACCTTTGGCCATGCCATGGCTCCATCCATACCATGAGTGGCCGGCAATGCGTAGAGGTTCACCCCCAGACCATCGAGAATCTTCAACACATTATCGAATTGCAGCCCGCCTTTGCCTTGTTCTGCTCGCAGCAGCGTGGCCTTGGCAACGCCGATGGCCAAAGCGGCATCATCCGCGGTCAGACCAGCCTGCAATCGCATGTGGCGAATGATTCGGCCCAGATCCTTGTGGCTCGCGATGCGGCCTGTGGACGGCGGTGGCGGCGTTTTGATCTTCGGCATGGTCTAACTTTCAAGTCCTTCGCGGCCATTCTGGCAGATTCCATAGCAAAGGTCTAACTTATTGGCCATTGATAGTTGCCCGGCTCGGATCGAACGCCAAAGCGCAACTTTTCATGCCTTGTGGAGTGGCGTCTGTTCGTCCACGCTAGCGGCACGGAGGGGGTAGCGCATTACAACAAACTTTGCTGCTTGGCCTCGCACTCAGGCAGGGTATAGAGCTGTTTCTTTCCGACCTTCACCACAACTCCTTCTTCCACTACTCGCGTAAGCCAGGAACTTAGTTGACTGGGAACGAGGTCAGCGTGGCGTTGCTTGAGCTCTTTCAGCGTCACTTCTGAATGTTGTTGCAGCGTTTCGAGAAGACAATTTCGGAAGTGGGAGTAAAAAACGTCTTTACCGTTAGAACGTAATTCCTCTTCAGGTGTTGAAAAACTCGTTTGGGGCAGCTCTGCGGGTTGAGCGAGCTGTGCTGGGTTACCCTCGCGGTCGGAGCCGGTAGCCAAGTCTGTGCCCACCTCATTTGGAGAATACGTCGCCGCGTAAGGTTCTGACACAGTTGTCGAGTCGGCTGGCGACAATTTCTCCTTCAATGCAGGAGGATTCAATGCCGCTACCAACCAAGCGCCTTTAACGACCTTGGGGCGATTCAATGGCTTGGCTCCCGATTCCATCAAGGCGGCGTTGCCCGGAGCATTGGAATCCGAGCGCACATATACGGGGGCCAGCTTCTTCTTGATGGCCTCAATAGCACCAGCCCAGGTTCCGCCCTTGCCTTTGTCAGAACGAACAACAACCGCGTAGTCAGCCAGGCAATAAATGTACTTGTTTCTGGCCATTGCCATACCAACATGAAACCTGGCTTCCGGGTTAAAAGGAGAGATCAGGCATAAATCTGTTGACCTCAATTTCGGCCGCCATTCGCTTGCAAGTGCGGCTGCAAACAAACCATTCGAAAGAACGCCCACGGCGGTTCCATTAACGGCCAAAGCAGCTTTCATCGCCGTGGAGTCAACACCTTTAGCTCCGCCAGAGACAACGTTTTTCCCTTCCCGAGCCCCAGATTCTGCGATAGACCGGGCGTATGACTCATCCTCGGAATCGATTGATCGGGAGCCTACGATCGCAATGCCCCCACTATCCAGCAACTTTTGATTCCCAACTCCAAACAACACAGGAGGCGCATCTGATCTCAGCTTGTTCTTGAGGCGTTGCGGATAGCCCGCATCAGCGCGCGTCATGACCCAGATGCCCGCGTTGCTCCATTTGTCGAGCGCGATGCCCATCGCTGCTCCACGACCCAGAAGATCCTTAAGCCTTTGCGGTGGTATCTTTGATTTCGGATCCAGCCAGCTCTCGATCACAGAATCGTAACGATCAAAAAGGTCATCGGGGCGAAAGCCGCTGTCGAGTAGCCAACGAGAAAATCTTCCATATTCCGTAGGCGTAAGCGGAGACACACTGGCTCCCTTTGCACCCGAGAAATGAGCGGTCAGCAGCAATATGGCTTGATCTGTCTTGGAGAGACTCATAGGCGCCTTAGCTACTGGTGGCCGTGGACATGATGGCAAACGGGAAGACCGAGCCAGACCCGGCTTGTCGTAGTAAGGCCGCCACGACGGCAAAAGTCCAACCTGAATCAACAGCATCATCGATCAGCAAAACTGGGCCGTCTTGTACGTCAGATACATCAAAAACCCCATCCAGATTTCGGCAACGATGATACGAGTTTTCCATGCTTTTTTGTGGTTCGTTGTCGCGGACAACTGAAACCGTCTCAAGATACGGCAGCCGAAGCAATGCCGAAACATCACGAGCAAATTGCGTGACGAGTGTGGGATGCTGGTGCGAAGGCACACTCGCCACCCAGGTGGGGGACGGCTCGGGCATCCATCGCCGCGAAATAAGTTTTGCGCTCGCTCCAGCAAGCCGCTTGTCGAAATTACCACGTCGTTTGCCATGCATGGCGACTTCACCCCAACCCGCTTCACCCCACCGACAAAGGGCCCGTCCGGGCTCGTGAGCCAAATCTCCAAAGTGATAGGGCAGGTTGTAAACAGGGAATCTGGATGCCGCTTCGGCAACTGAAGACCCGGATAGCTTTTTAGGAGGGATCTCTACGAGCTGATTGGCAAGATATTCGGCAGCAGCGACTCCCGTTTCATGCTGATACTTCTCAGCGAGTTTCGTGTCTGGAGAGCAATTTGCACATTTTCCGCAGGGCTCTGTACCGTCATCATCCAACTCCCGGGCCAGGAACTGCATCAGACAGCCAGAAGACTGCAAGTAGCGCTGCATCGTCTCCCACTCTTGCGTCTTTACTGCTCTCAGACGCCTGATCATTTCATGTGGAAGTTCGTAGTCAATGACGGTTCTGCTATAAACAATCGGTCGCCATCTGGAGATCGCTACAGGTGCCGGGGACTCTGCGCTGAGATACTTGAGCGCCGCCTGGATCTTCTTTGGACGGCCATTCACCCTCCGTTCAATCTCGACGGACTTCAGTCCATTTGGAGCATTTTCCAGTGTCTCAAGGATCTCGGTGGCCAATCCCTCCTTAGGGAATGAGTTATCGATGAAATACTGCTGAATGTCGTCGTCTTCATCTCCAGACAGCAGTACACCATAAGCTTTCGATATTCCCCTGCCGGCACGTCCCACTTGTTGGTAATAGCTCACAACGGAACCAGGGCTCTGGAAATGGATGACGAAGGCAAGGTCAGGCTTGTCATACCCCATTCCCAGAGCAGAAGTTGCAACCAAGGCTTTAAGCTTGTTGCTCAGGAGATCGTCTTCGAGTTCCAGGCGGCGAATCTTGCTTTCCTGTGTACTCATGCCTTTGAGCGTGCCGTAATACGGTTCAGCACGAATACCGCGATGCTTGAGCCACCCAGCCACAAGCTCGGCATCTCGAGTCGTTGCGGTGTAGATGATCCCCGTGCCATCCAGTGCGGGCGAAATATCCGCTAACCACGCCAGACGCTGGGACCGCTTCTGGTAGGTGATGGTTTGCAGGTGAATACTCTCCCGAGTGAGCTGCCCTCGAAAGACCACCGGATGGTCCCCAAGCTGAGACGCGACATCTTCAATCACCCTGGAGTTGGCGGTGGCGGTGGTAGCCAAAACCGGCAAATTATCAGGCAGAAATCGCAGGATATTGTTTATGCGCTTGTAGTCGGGCCGAAAATCATGACCCCAGTCGGAAATACAGTGCGCTTCGTCGATGACAAACATGCCCACACGGTCACCGATTTCACGCAACACCGTTTCAACGAACGGTGGCTTGGACAACTGCTCGGGCGAAATAATGATGGCATCCAGCTCGTCCGCCAGAAGCCGACCCGTGGTTTTTTGGTTCTCATCATCCTTGTTTGATGAGTTGATTGTGCCAAGTTCCACACCATAGCCCAGTGCACTGGCAATCTGATTGCGCATGAGTGCCAGTAGGGGAGATATGATGACTGTGGGGCCATAACCCGCCTTTCGCATCAGCCGGGTGGCAATGAAGTAGACAGCGCTCTTGCCCCAGCCCGTACGTTGAACAACCAATAAACGCCCTCGATCTTCCACAAGCGTGGAAATGGCTTCCCACTGGTGCTCGTGAAAATCCGCAGAAGAGTTTCCCAGACTTTCGCGAAGTATCTTGAGTGCCTGTCCGCGCACCGAACGCATTAGTCTGCCTTCCCCGTAACGACCTTCACCTCAGCCAACAAATCTCCGAATTTTCCGTAGTTCACCTTCACGGACCTTGCCTTCGAATTACGCACCCCATAACCGGAGCTATGAGCTGGCTTGTTTGGCTTGGCCAGCCAGAGTTGCTCGAACTGCATCGGGCTGACGTAGTTCAAGGTGGAGTGTAGCCGGGACTGGTGGCACCAGAGCAGCCAGGCCAGTGTTTCATCCTTGGCGTGGCGACGGGTGATGAAGCGCTGTCCATGCAGCTGCTCCACCTTCAGCGAGCCGAATAGCGTTTCACTGCAGGCATTATCGACTGGGTGTCCCGGCAGTTGCCACGCCGGCTCATCGAGGCGGCAATGCCATAGTCCTTGAGCACGTCGCGGAAGTCATCATCGGCGTATTGGCTGCCGCGGTCGCTGTGAAAGATCAGCCCGACCTGCAGGTCGGGGGTGAACAACAGGTTGTCGAGTTTGGCCTGGCCGTAGGCAGTCATGGTATTGCGGTGCTAGGAGGGTTCCGTAAAGCTGTCCGGGTTGATCTTGCCGAACTTGTGCATCATCCGAACGGGTGACAACAATGCGCGCACGCAGCGCGGCCTTGACCGCCTCCAGCAGGTTCTGCACCAACAGGAAATGGCCGAAGTGCATGATGTCCATCATCGTCTCGTAGATGTTGGCCAGCCGGCGCAGTTTCAGCGTGTACGGGCTGGCGTTGAGAATCAGCACGTCGATTATCGGCATCCGCTCCTGCAGTTCGGCGCTGAAGCGGTCAGTCTGGTCAAAGTCAGCGAGATCGAGCTGCATCGACTCTCCCCGGGCTTCCGGGTGTTGAATACGGATGCGCGCCAGTGCGGCGTGTAATTCGCTTCGTTGCGGGCGGCGATCACCCCGCGATCACCTTGACCGGCTAGCGCCAGCGCCATTTCCAGGCCGATACCGCGCTGTTGCGGCCGGTGATGAGGATGTTTCTGGACATGGATCAAGACGCTGTAGAATCGGAGAGTTCGCCCAGTCTACGTCAGTGCTTCGTACGAAATCGTTCACAATGACGCATGAAAACACCTGTGGGCCTGGTCGCCCTGATCGAAGACGGCATCATCGACGCAGTAGTCCGGCCCCTGAAAAGCGGCAAGGAAGCCTCGGTCTATCTCGTGGAGTGCGGCGGCGAACTGCGCTGCGCCAAGGTTTACAAGGAGGCCAATCGTCGCGGCTTTCACAAACTGGCCGAATACCAGGAAGGACGCAAGACCCGCGGCAGTCGCGACGACCGTGCCATGGGCAAGCGCAGCCGGCATGGGCGCAAGGTGCAGGAAGTGGCATGGAAGAACGCTGAGGTCGACGCGCTTTATCGACTGGCCGCGGTGGGCGTGCGTGTACCGCAGCCATACGGATTCTATGAGGGAGTGCTGGTGATGGAACGGATCGCCGACGCAGACGGTGAAGTCGCGTCGCGGCTGAGTGAAATCACGCCGACGGCCGAGCAGGCGCGCAGCTGGCATGCTTTCTTGATGTCGCAGGTGGTGCGTATGCTGTGTGCTGGACTGATCCACGGCGATCTGTCCGAGTACAACGTCCTGCTCGATGCCGACGGCCCGGTCATCATCGACCTGCCGCAGGCGGTGGACGCCGCCGGCAACAACAACGCACTGCTCATGCTGGCGCGCGATGTTGGCAACATCACCGCCTACTGCGGCCGCTATGCGCCAGAGCTGCGGGAGACGCAGTACGCGCGTGAAATCTGGGCGCTCTACCAGAATACCAGCCTACGCCCGGACACTGAGCTCAGCGGTCACTTCGAAGAGGACGACACGCGGGCCGATGTTGATGGCGTGCTGCTGCAGATTGATGAAGCGCGGCGTGAGGCTGAAGCGCGTCAGCGTGGGCGTGACGCGGCTGACGCGGGTTGGGAGGCTGAGTACTGAGGGCCGCCACGGCACCCCTTCTTCCGCTTGCTGGAGAAGGGGGTGCGCTGCGAAGCCGAGGCTTTCGCAACGCACCCCTTTTCAAAGCCGGGTTTTTACAGACCTTACTTCTCGGTCTCGTACCCTTGGAATTCTTCAGTGCGGATCATGTGGTCCTTGACGCCGGCCGCGTCCAGCGTGTTACGCAACGCGTTGACCATCGCTTGCGGGCCGGAGACGTAATAGAGGGGCTTACTGAGATCCGGGATCGATTTTTCCAGCATGGCTTTGGTGATATAGCCGGTTTCGCCATCCCAGGCTTCGCCGGAATGATCGGTATCCGTCATGGTCGGTACAAATGTGAAGTGCGGATTGTCCTTTTGCGCGGTCCGGAAGTCCTCCATGAACGCAGTGCTTTTGGAGCTGTGATTGGAATAAAAAAGATAGATCGGGTGCGCGAGTTTATCGTGCGTAGCTTGCAGCACGATGCTGCGCACGGGCGTGATCCCGATGCCGCCGGACAGGAATACGGCGGGGATGCTCGTGTCGCTGTGCAGCGTGAAGGTGCCGCCGGTTGCCACCAGCGAAAACGCGGTGCCGATTTCCATCTCTCTCAAGACACGCTTGAATGCGGTATTGCGCAAGCGGGTGGCCATCATCAGATCCGGCTCATACGGTGCGCTGGCGATCGTGAATCCGCGCGTGTTGCCTTCCTCGTCGGTTTCGAGCGGGTCGATGAGGGTGATGTCACCCCACTGGCCTGGTTTATAACCGAATCCTGCAGGTTTTTCGAAACGAAACGCCAGGGTCTCGGAAGCGATTTCTTTGCGGCTGATTAATCTGGTTGTGTAGAAATTTGGCATGGTTCAAATTTTGGGGCGCTGGTTGCGATACTCAGTGGCAATGCACTGTTCGGCCTGGGTGACCACTGCGTCGGGCGTCATCCCGTTTGGTTCGATTGCCGGCAACACGGTCCAACCGATGGTTTCTCCTGCGGACATCGGAAAGCTGCCGTAGCGGTTGAGTGCCCAGGTGTTGTGGATGTAGACCGGCACGATCAAGGCATTCGGTGCTTTCTTCAGCAAAGTCTTGACTCCGCCGCTTGCGAACTGGCCGGTGACCCCGGTGCGCGAGCGCGTGCCTTCTGGAAAGATTACCGCGGATGATCGGGTGTCTTCGATCAGTTTGCCAAGGCGCCCGATCTCTTTTAGCGATTGCCGTGGATCGCCACGATCGATCAACGCCGCGCCGCTGCGCCGCAGGTTGTAAGAAATACTGGGGATACCCTTGGCTAACTCGATCTTGGCGACGAACCGGGGCGCGTGGCGGCGCAGATACCACCCGATCCCGGGGATGTCGAACTTGTTCTGATGGTTGGCGATGAAAATGATGGGTCGGTCGTTAGGCAAATCCTCCGAGTACCGGACGCGGATCCGTGTCCCCAGCAATTGCAGGTTGTGGGTCAGACAGAAGTTCAACGCGTCAACGGTATGCCGATGTGCCGTTGTTCCGAACAGCGTGAAGGCGATCACTTGCAGCACGTGAAATACGCCCAGCAGTAATCCCCACACCAGCAAAAACGGCGGTGTGAGTAGGTAGCTGAGCAGCTTTTTCATGCGGAGAAATCGGCGGCGCGAGGAACCTGCATTGTTGCGCAAATGGGGCGGTGCTGTTGCAACCCACTCGCCATTCGCGCGCATATGCCTTATTTTATCGCGCTTACAGATCGCCGAGGAAGCAGCCGTCATGATGAAATCACCTTTCCAGCCACCACACCGAATCTTGATGGGGCCGGGACCGTCACCCGTACACCAGCGCGTGCTGGAAGCCTTGGCGCGGCCCACCATTGGTCACCTTGATCCAGAATTTATTCGTCTGATGGACGATATCAAGAGCGGTCTGCGCGATGTGTTCAGGACCGAGAACGAACTCACCCTACCGATTTCAGGGCCTGGCTCGGCTGGCCAGGAAGCCTGCATCGTCAATCTGCTGGAGCCAGGGGACACCTTCGTTGCCTGCGTTAACGGTGTGTTCGGTGAGCGCATGGCGTTAATGGCTGAACGGGCCGGCGCAATCGTGTTGCGATTGGCCCAGCCTTGGGGGCGTGGCGTCGATCCGGAAGCATTGCGCGAGATGCTCAAGGCACATCCTGAGACCAAGCTGGTGGGCTTCGTCCATGCCGAGACGTCGACCGGTGCACTGTCCGACGCGAAAACGCTGGCTGCGGTAGCGCGTGAAAACAACTGTCTGGTGTTGATGGATACGGTGACTTCGCTCGGTGGGGTGCAGGTTGAGGTCGATGCTTGGGGCATCGACGCCTCTTACTCAGGTACGCAGAAATGTTTGTCCTGCCCGCCGGGGCTATCTCCCGTCACCTTCGGGCCAAAGGCACGCGCGGCCATCACCGAGCGCAAGACACCAGTACGCAGCTGGTTCCTGGACATGAATTTGTTGATTCCCTATTGGGGCAGCAGCGCCAAGCGCAGCTATCACCACACCGCCCCAGTCAATGCACTGTACGGATTGCACGAGGCGCTGCTGCTGGTTGCCGAAGAGGGTTTATCCCAGCGGTGGGAGCGCCATCTGCGCGTGCATCGGGCGATGGTGGCGGGGATTGAAGCGATGGGGCTGCGGATGGCCGTGCCTGCCGCGGAACGTCTGCCGTCGCTGAATACGGTGGAGGTTCCGGCAGGTGTTGACGAGGCGATGGTGCGGCGTCAGCTGCTGGATCAATACTCACTTGAGATCGGTGCCGGTCTGGGACCGATGGCCGGCAAGATCTGGCGCATCGGGCTGATGGGCGAGGGCTGCACCGAGCACAACCTGATGCTGTTGCTGGATGCCTTGGGCCAGACCCTGGCTGACGCCGGCGTCAAGGTTGATCGAGCGGGTGTGCGGGCCGCCGTCGAAGCCTGAGGCCCAATTGCACCCGCCGGGCAGCATCGCTGTCTGGCGGCGTTACTTACGACCCATAGAGCGGTGAGCGGTTTCGACCGCTGATCGCTCTAGCAGTCTGTCGGACTTTCTGTGGATAACTTAAAAGTGAGTAAAAAACCAACAGAAATTTGCGTCCTACGCGAAAACTCGATCACTTCGTGTACTCCAAAATACGTTTATGCGGTCTACGGGCGCGTCCAAGTGCCAAGTCCGACAGACTCAGGCTTCGCAGGCTTCGCAGGCTTCGCAATGAGTGCGGCTCGGCCCCTGCTGCATGTAACTGCGCGCTTGTTTGACAGCGTCTGCCACAGTCGCATCAATCTGGTCCTGTACCGCACCGTCTCCTGCCCATCCCACTGCCATGGTGTCCTGTCTCCATGTCGAGTGATACACCAGCCCATCCTATCCTGTGTGGAATTCGCAGGGTAGGACGGCTCCTGCGTCTGCGAGTGCAAGCGCAAGAAATATTGAGCACCCACTATGTATACCAAAAAAGAATTAAAAAATAGTAAATAATGCGTTCTAATGTCAATGGAACCCGCGTAATCTTGCAGCTTCTGCCATCCACGGGGGCGTTGTCCCCTGTTTGAGATTAACGGTAAGCGAGCATGACTGCAGTCCAGATTTCCCCACGCACCAGCCCGCTCGATGCCGAGCAGACGCGACAGCTGGAATCACTGACGAGCACACTATCGTTCCTCCAGGCGATGTGGGTACGTGGTTATCTCGCTGGCCTGCACGCGGCGGAGGCCACCGATACGAGAGCCGCAGTGCCCGTCGTCAATTCGGAAACGGCACTGAAGCTGACGATTCTGTATGGATCGCAAACCGGCAACAGCGAGGGCGTGGCGCGACAATTGACGGATTCCGTGCGTGCGCGCGGAATCGAAGCCGTGTTGGTTGACATGGCCGACTACAAACCGCGCGATCTGAAGAAGGAACAGGCGCTGCTGATCGTCGTATCGAGCCAGGGCGAGGGGGATCCGCCCGACAGCGCGCAGGAGCTGTATGACTTCGTGCAAGGCAAGAAGGCTCCCAAGCTCGATGGTCTGCGTTATTCAGTGCTGAGCTTGGGAGATTCCAGTTACGAGCAATTTTGTAGCATTGGCCGGGTGTTTGATGAGCGCCTGGCGGCGTTGGGCGGCCAGTGCGTGCATGATCGCGTCGATTGCGACCTTGATTACGACGATCCCGCCGCGCGCTGGAGCGTTGAAGTGGTGGAATTTTTCGCGCAGTCGCCGGAGGTCAGTGACGCACACCCCACCGTCTCGCCGTTGCCGGCGGTGTCGCCGATCCAAGTCGGGCCATCCCGTAAAAAGCCTTATGCCGCAACTTTGTTGAACAATATCGTCCTCAACAGTCTAGGGTCGGATCGGGAGGTTCACCATATTGAGCTGGATACCGAGGACTCCGGCCTGGTGTGGGCTCCGGGTGATGCGTTGGCGGTGGTTCCGCGGAACCCGTTACCGGTCGTGGATGACCTGGTCGCCCGGCTCGCGCTGGATCCTGCTGAACTCGTGCCGGATACGGTGGCAGTGGGCGCCGAGTTGCCACTGCGTGAGGCGCTCATCACGCAATACGAGATCACCACGTTGACGCGGCCGCTGATCACGAAATACGCGGAGCTGGCGCAGGCTGAATCCTTACAGGTGCTGTTGCAGGAGACACAGCGCGACGCTTTTGCGCGGTACGTGGCCGACCGGCAGTTAGTCGATCTGATCGAGGATTACCCGGTCAAGGGGGTGGCGGGGGCCGAGTTTTTGAAATTGCTGCGGCGGTTGCCGCCGAGGTTGTATTCGATTGCGTCCAGCTATACGGCCAGTCCTGACGAAGTCCATTTGATGGTGGCAGCCGTGCGTTACACCAGCCATGGACGTGTCCGGCAAGGTGTGGCATCGGTTTATCTGGCCGACCAAACCGATGACGATGCAACGGTGTCGGTGTACGTTGACGGCAACAAGAACTTCAAGCTGCCCGACGATGACGTTCCCATCATCATGATCGGGCCGGGGACCGGGGTGGCGCCATTTCGGGCTTTCCTCGAAGAACGCGAAGCACGTGGCGCAAAAGGACGCAACTGGCTGTTTTTTGGGGCGCAACATTTCCACACGGATTTCTACTACCAGACCGACTGGCTGCGCTGGCGCGCCAAGGGCTTGCTAACCCGCATCGAGGTGGCGTTCTCCCGTGATCAGGCGGAGAAAATATACGTGCAGCACCGGCTGATCGAGCAGGCCCGCGATCTTTATGCCTGGTTGCAGGATGGTGCACAGGTCTACGTTTGCGGAGATGCCGGGCACATGGCGCATGACGTCCATGCAGCGCTGACGGAAACATTGGTGATCGGAGGTGGTCTGTCGGCCAAGGCCGCCGCGGAGTACATGACCCGGTTGCAGAAGGAAAAGCGTTACCACCGCGACGTCTACTGACCTATCCGGACTGAGCCACGGTGCTATCCGGTCCCAACCGAGAGCTGTTTATTGTCGCTCCATTACCTTAAGAGGATTGCCTCATGTCCGAGCTCGTCGATGGACACTCGATCGTTGAAAAAATAAAGGCCGCGAGTCATCACCTGCGCGGCGATCTCGTGCAGGGCTTCGCGGATCGCGTCACCGGTGCACTGTCCCCGGACGACACCCAACTCACCAAGTTCCACGGCTTCTATCAGCAGGATGATCGTGACTTGCGCGCTGATCGCAAGCGACGAAAATTGGAGCCGCGCTACCAGTTCATGCTGCGGATGCGCCTGCCCGGCGGTTGTCTGACGCCGCAGCAGTGGTTGCAGCTCGATGCGGCCAGCCACGCCTATGGCGAGGGCACCATGCGCATCACCACGCGGCAGACGTTCCAGTTCCATCGCGTGTTCAAGCAGGATCTGAAGCCGATGATGCAGGCGATCAATCGTGCCGGGTTGGATACGCGGGGGGGCTGTGGCGACGACACCCGCAATGTTATCGCCTGCTCGAACCCGTATCGTTCGTGGATTCATGCGCAGATTGAGGATTGGGCGAAACGGATCAGCGAGCATCTGCGGTGGCGCTCGCGTGCTTACGACGAATTGTGGCTGGACGCGCCTGTCTCCGACCAACCCGAAGTCGAGCCGCTCTACGGCGAGACTTACTTGCCGCGCAAGTTCAAGGTGGCTCTGGCCATTCCGCCGGACAATGATTGCGACGTATTCGGCAACGACATTGCGCTGATTGCCGTCGTTGAAGATGACACGCTGGTGGGTTTCGACGTCGGCGTTGGCGGCGGCATGGGCGCCAGTTACGGTATCGCCACACACTATCCGCGGTTGGCTTCGGCAATCGGTTTCTGCACACAAGACCAGCTGCTGGAAGTGGTCGAGCAGATTCTGTGCATCCAACGTGATCACGGTGATCGTGTCGACCGCATGCACGCGCGCTTCAAGTACACCATCGACGATCACGGCCTGGATTGGGTCAAGGATGAATTGACGCAGCGACTCGGGTATGCCCTGGAACCGGCGCGTCCCTACGCCTTCACCAGCAACGGGGATCGCTACGGATGGCTGGAGGGTGATGACGGGTTGTGGCACCTGACGCTGTATATCGAGAGTGGGCGCATTGCCGATTTTGAGGGTTTCGCGTTGATGAGCGCCATGCGTGAGGTCGCTGGCGAGCTGGACCGGTTGGGTATCGGCGAGATCCGTTTGACCTGTAACCAGAATCTGATCCTGGCGCGCATTCCGGACGAGCACAAACCTGACATCGATGCCCTGGTCGAGCGGCTTGGCTTGGCCGATGGGTTGCGTACTTCGGCATTGCGCCGTGCCACCATGAGCTGCGTGGCATTCCCCACCTGCGGGTTGGCGATGGCCGAGGCCGAGCGCTACATGCCCGTATTGATGGCGAAGCTGGAGGCGGTGATGCGCGACGCCGGTCTGGAGGACACCGCTATCGTTACGCGCATGACCGGCTGCCCCAACGGCTGCGCGCGGCCCTATCTGGGAGAGATTGCGTTCACCGGCAAGGCGCCTGGAAAATACAATCTCTATCTCGGCGCTTCCCATAGCGGCGAACGACTCAACAAACTTTATCGTGAGAACATCGGCGAGGACGAGATTATGCGTGTGCTGACGCCGCTGATTCAGCGCTACGCCACCGAGCGCGAGGACGGCGAGCATTTCGGTGACTTCGTGATCCGCGCAGGTGTCATCAAGCCCACTCTGGAAGGCCGGTATTTCCACGACGAGGTTGGGCCCATCGCCTGATACCCGCTTGCGACTCGTCGTTACCCGTCCGGTCGGAGCGTGAATTGGCTGGCAAAACGCCGTGTGGTGCCGTTGAGCGGGTCGATAAATTCCAGCCTTTTTGCCAGCAGTTTGAGCGGCATCGAATAATCTCCCGGAGACTCTGGCATCAAGGTGGGATACAGCGGGTCGTTGACAATGGCGGCGCCCAGTGCCGCCATGTGCACGCGCAGTTGATGTTGCTTGCCGGTGACCGGGCGCAGCATGTAGCGCCAGTGGTAACCTTCGGCGCACAGCACATCGATGTGCGATTCACAGTTGGCTTCGCCTTCGATTTCTCGCATACGAAAAAATGGTTCGCCGCTCACAAGGCGGCTGCGGCGTGTCAAAGGAAAGTCCGTATTGGGCAGCGGCGGCGCCAACGCCTCGTAATATTTGGCGATTCGTCTGGTGCGGAACAGCGCCTGATAATGTCTACGGCTCGTCGGATTGGCTGAGAACAATACCAACCCGGCAGTGCCGCGGTCGATGCGATGCAGGGGCACTAGATCAGGATTGCCTAGCCGTCGGATTAGTCGTGCCGCCAGTGTTTCCTCGACGTGAGGCCCGCGCGGCATCACTGGCAGAAAATGAGGTTTGTCGACCACCACCAAATGTCTGTCTGCGTGCAGGATCGTTTCCACAAACGGGATGGGTGCTTCCGTGGCAACTTCGCGGTAGTAATGGATACACAAACCCGCGCGGTAGGGGTGCGACGGTGTTATTGGTTTGCACGCAGCATCCAGCACGCGGTTTCGCGCCATGCGGCTCAACCACTGCTCACGGTCTATCGCCGCGAAGTGATCGCAGAGACAGTCCAACACCGTTACCCAGTCACCCTGCGGCAGGTGCACAATGCTGGCGGTGAGGCCGTTCAGCGTCGATGGTTTGGTATGGCTCACGTCAGTTTGATCGACGCGCGCTTGCTTACGCCGATTGCGGAGCTGTGGCCGAGACCGGGAACCCCATCTGAAAACGGGGTGTCTTCACGCAGATCGCGATTTTGCCCTGCACCAGATCAGGAAACAGCTTGCCGTCGAACTGCATATCCATGACTCGACTGAATTGCATCTGGCCGCTCGCTGACGGTATGTAGGTGAACTGTCGGCCGCCGTAATACTGCGACAACGTTCGCAGAAAGCGCGGCAGCAGTGCGGTGGTGAACGGCAGTCGCAGGCGGCTCGGATGTATGTGCAGATATGCAAAACGCTGCCCTTCGTGCGATACCGACAGCAGGTCGTCACCGTCCGCATCGCTGTGAAAATCGAAATCGCAGCAGTCCTTGGGGATGCCCCAGTTGATGCGGCCATTGACTGCCGATTCCATGGTGGAAACATAGATGCGCGTGATCGAGTAGTGGCTGCCGTTGGGAAAGTCGAAACGGCCGGGGATGTACAGCAATTCACGGTAAGGTCCGACCGCGGAAGTTTCATAATCCACCAACATCACTATGGCGTAACGACCGTGGCGCTTGCCGCGCAAACCCGGCGGTACGAAGGCTGGGTCGTCGAGCGCTGATTGCGGCAGCTTCACCAGCAAGATCCAGCCGCGACCTGTCAGTGTCCACGGTGCGGGCGCCAGCGGCACATCTGGCAGTTCGTCGTCGCGTTTCGGCATGATCGATTCTGATGTATCTGCGGTCATAGGCTGTATTGACAGCCATTATAGTGAGCGGGTGTGTATCCGATCAGTCGCAACGATCTGTTTGGAAAAATGTTTTTGTTATTCGGGACAGGGGTACAAAATCAATGATTGATCGCGCCAAGGATAACGGCGTTGCATTGGTCGTGGGGTCGGGTGACGGAATAGTGCGGCTATCGCCCGACGCTTCGCACACGGGGCTATATCGTCTGTTGCGTGAGGTAGAAAAAAGGGTAGCCGACTGTCGCAGATCTTTGTACAACGGGAGTTCTTGAGGCTTCCGAGATTAACGACACCTGGCAGCAGCTATCCCCAATGGGATTTTTGGCCTGCGCGGGCAGGTCGTCAACTCCATCACCGTGGAATCGTCGGGAGCGATACGAGTGCCGTGTCGCCGGGATGCACGGTATCGTCTGATCGACCCGCGCAGCGGTCCCCGGGGCCGGACCAACCGCTGGCTGCGACGCCGGGTATGGGATCTGCCGCTGTGGGGGTACCGTGGATATTCCGCCCATGGGAAGCCAGCATTCCGGGTCATGAGAGGCCAGTGACGGCGGCTGGTTGAGTGTGGGGATTGCAGTCTAGATTTTTGGTTCTTGTGCAGTTGATTGAGGTCATTATCCG
>CAJDWY010000019.1_pt1 | contig 17105 bp, 13 predicted proteins | sample 7391751 | NCBI WGS metagenome assembly CAJDWY01 (sample SAMEA7055745, study PRJEB34461) | soil metagenome | biome: terrestrial ecosystem; feature: Peninsula; material: soil | place: Antarctica | collected 2016
CCGCAGCGAGTTCCACCTGCTCGACAAGCCGATCTCGTTCGACGACGCCCAGGATGCGGTGTACCGGCTGCCGGCGCCGCTGGTCCTGGTCGGTTCGGCAGGATCGGGCAAAACCGCACTGACCTTGGAGAAGCTGCGGCACGTCGAGGGCAGCGTGCTGTACGTCACCCAGTCGCCGTGGCTGGCGCACAGCGCGCGCGACCTGTACTTCGCCAACGGCTACGAGAACCCGGTGCAGGAGCCGCAGTTCCTGTCCTGGCGCGAGTTCCTGGAAACCCTGCAGGTGCCGCCCGGCCGCGAGGTCGGCTTCGCGGCATTCCGCGACTGGTTCGGGCGCCATCGCCAGCACTACCGCTACACCGACGCGCATCAGTGCTTCGAGGAATTCCGAGGGGTGATCGGCAGCCAGCCCGAGGGCGCGCTCACGCGCGAGGCCTACCTCGCGCTCGGGCCGCGACAGTCGATCTTCGCGACCGAACAGCGTGCGGCGATCCACGACTTGTTCGGCAAGTACCGCGCCTGGCTGGCCGAGGCCGGCCTGTACGACAGCAACCTGATTGCGCACGCATGGCAGGCGCTGGCGACGCCGCGGCACGACTTCGTCGCCATCGACGAGGTGCAGGACTTCACCAACGCCCAGCTCGCGCTGGTGCTGCGTACGCTGCGCAACCCCGGCCACTTCCTGCTGTGCGGCGATTCCAACCAGATCGTGCACCCGAACTTCTTCGCGTGGTCGGCGGTCAAGAGCCTGTTTTGGCGCGATCCGGGGCTCGCCGAGCGACAGAAGCTGTCAGTGCTCGGCGTCAACTACCGCAACGCGCGCGCGGTCACGCGGGTGGCCAACGACCTGCTGAAGATCAAGCACGCGCGCTTCGGCTCGATCGACCGCGAAAGCAACCACCTGGTCGAAGCGGCCAGCAGGCTGGAGGGTGAGGTGCGGCTGCTGCCCGACACCGATGCGGTCAGGCGCGAGATCGACGCGCGCACGCGCGGCTCGACCCAGTGCGCGGTGCTGGTCTTGCGCGACGAGGACAAGCCGGCCGCGCGTGTGAGCTTCCGCACGCCGCTGGTGTTTTCGGTGCACGAGGCCAAGGGCCTGGAATATCCGACCATCGTCCTTTACGGCTTCGTGTCCGGACAACGCCAGGCTTATGCCGAGGTCTGCGCGGGCGTGGACGCGGCCGACCTTGCGGTCGAATCGCTCGACTACCGGCGCGCGAAGGACAAGCAGGACCGGTCGCTGGAAATCTGGAAGTTCTACGTCAACGCGCTGTACGTCGCGCTCACCCGCGCGGTCGAGCGGGTCTGGATGATCGAGAGCGACACCGCGCACCCGCTGCTGGCCCTGCTCGGCATCCGCGACAGCCCGGCCACGCTCGGCGTACCGGCGAAGGCGTCGAGCCGCGAGGACTGGGAGCGCGAGGCGCACCGGCTCGAACTGCAGGGCAAGCAGGAGCAGGCCGAGGCGATTCGGCAGACCGTCCTGCGCACGCGTCAGGTGCCGTGGCCGGTGTGGAACGAGGCGACGATCGCGCCGGCGATCGTGCGTGCGCTCGACCCGAAGGAGGTGTCGAACAAGCTGCGCCAGCAGGTGCTCGACTTCGCGCTGTGGCACCACCAGGAGCGTTATCTGTTGCGCATGGCCCAGGAAGCGCGGTGGAACGCCGCAGTCGAACTGGTCAATCACGCGCACGAGGGCCGCGTGGAGCGTACGGCCGCCGGCATCGCCGAACGCCAACTCGCACCGTGGACGAAGAAAACGTTCAAGGATGTTCTCGCGCAGTGCGACCAGTACGGTGTCGACCATCGCAGCGCGTTCGACGCGACGCCGCTGATGATGGCCGCGCGCGCCGGCAACCTTCCCCTGGTCGAGACCTTGCTCGAGCGCGGCGCCGATATCGAGGCGCGCGATCTGTTCGGGCAGACGCCGGTGATGCACGCCCTCGAGCGCGCCGCGCAGCACGCCGACTATGCGCACGGTTCGTTCGCAGCGGTGTACGCGCTCGTCGCGCCGCCCGCGCTGGATGTGGAGGCGGACGGCCGCCTGATCCGCCTGTACCCGCACCAAGGCGAATATTTCGTGCTGTTGACGATGCTCGCCGGGATCAAGACCCTGGGCTCGCAACTGGTGCCGCAGCGCGCCTGCCCGCTGGACCGGCGCTCGGGCTTCAACACGGCCTGGCTGATGCGCCATGTCGAGCATTTTCCGGCCGGCGTGCTGCGCGAAGAGCGACGCAAGCGCACGTGGTTCAACGCGGTCCTCGCGCGCGCCGAAGTCGGAAGCCGCTATGAACCCGCACGCCGGCTATGGATGCGCTGGCGCAACGGCTACTACGTGCCCAATCCGATGATGCGCCTGCGCGTGCCCGGCGCCGATGGGCAGGAAGAATGGCAGCCTATGCACGCGGCGATGGCCCTGCGCCGGGTTCTCGCGGGAAACGGTTATGGCGCTGCCCGGACCGCACTCGAGAGTCTGTTGCCAAAGTCGGAACGCGAGGCTGCAGCCGCGACGGCCGGAAAGGCCGCCAGCTGGCTGGCGGCGCGGTGGTGATCAGGGTCGCGGCGCGAGCACCGGGATTGTGATGAAGAGAAAGAAGGCGCGCGCATCAGGACTGACGCAACCCGCCCCCTATGCGCAGATCGAAACTACGCGCATAGGGGGCGCTATGGAGAGCTTTGCATGGCGACCCGTTGCAGTCGTTCGGTGTCAGACCATCGCAACGGCCACTTCCGACCTCTTCCGGCCGGGTTGTCCACAAAAACCACTTGACGGACTGACTCAGGGCGTGAAGCGGATGGTAACCGCCCGCTCGACGGGATTGCGCATATGAATGGGCTCCAGACTTGGTCCGATACTTATTGTTTGTGTCCCGGCGTCAATCCCAGCGACTCCACAAGCACGCTAATGGCCACAACACGTTGATACGGAACACGCGGTCACCCGACTAGCTGACGCGACGGCGGCCCGCTGCTGCTCGCACATGCGTTGGATACACTACTCCTGACAGGAACCCGAAGCACACGCGACGGAAGATACGGGGGATTTGTAATGGCCGACTTTGAGAATCGCCCAGAAACACAAAAGTTGGATGTCCAGAAGGTGACGCGCCTTCTGCAATACCTGTCGAAGCTGGCGAGCCTCCGGGGCAAGATCGTCCGGACCATCGACGAATATGACCACGTTCTCTGGACCTCAACAATCACCCACGAGCCGGGCTGCTTCACCCGAGCTTGGGGGCCTGATGAAGAGCACGAGCCGGTCGTGTGGCTAGAAGTTCAACACGCGCGCGAACCGGCGTTACCCGCTTTCCCCACTCCATGCGTAGGTTGGGTCAACCTATCGACGATCCGCAACAAGAATGACCTGCCGGAGCTACCCGAAGAGATCACTCGGCAAGTTCCCAATCCCAATTGGCGCGAAGGGTCGGACGAGGAGCCGCAGGAAGTTCCTGTCCACGAACGCCTTGTCGATCACCCCAACATTCAAGCCGCATGGGATCGCTATGTCGAACGGGAATGGCTCCCGTGGACCGAAAAACACAACGCGTGGAAGAAGGTCAACAAGGTCTACTCCAAACTCTTCACGATCCATCAGGCGCAGCTTCGACTTGGCGAAGAATACGAGCTCGTACTCGGCGTGGGCTTACTAACTTGGCAGACGCCTACTGGCCAGCGAGTTCGACGCCATCTCATAGTCGCCGATACCAGCTTGGAGTTTGAGGCAAAGCTAGGAAAGTTCACGGTCCGGCCCCGTGCCGGAGGAGCCAAACTGCGGCCAGAACTCGACATGTTGGATATCGAACAGCAGCCGCCTGGTGCAGAGCAAGTCGCACAAATGGCGCTATCAAGTGCCGACGACGATCCTTGGGACCAAGGTTGTGTCGAAGGGGTTCTTCAAGCCCTGGTGCATTCCATAAGTCCACAAGGCGAGTACATCGATTCGGACTCAACCAAAGATGTCCACGCCTCTGAGAAACCAGTCGTGGCATTCGCTCCAACCCTGATACTCCGCAAACGGTCCTCCCGAGGCCTCATCGAAACCTTGCACCGGATCAGGGAACAGATCGAAAATGGTGGTGCGGTCCCTGGAGAATTTGCGGATCTCGCAGAAGCGCGCTCCAAAACGGAGGCCGTATCAACTTTCACATCTGGCGAACCGGCTACCGAGTTCGACGGCGAAGTCTTCTTCCCCAAGCCAGCGAACGACGCGCAACGACAAATAGTTGGCAAGATTCGAGCGGCTAACGGTGTGCTGGTACAGGGGCCTCCTGGCACCGGAAAGTCGCATACGATCGCCAATTTAATCTGCCATTTGCTTGCCACGTGGCAGCGGATACTCGTTACTGCGAAGACGCCGCGTGCGTTGCAGGTGCTGAAAAACCTCCTGCCCGAGAAACTACAGCCGCTCTGCATCAATTTGCTGGGTAGCGGGCTTGAGGAACAGCGAACACTGGAATCCAGCATTGGCGGAATTCTGCGAGAAAACGCAGGATGGAACGAGTCTCACGCCACGGGGGAACGCGACGAGCTGGAAAAACGCCTACGGAATCTCCGCGCGGAGCGGGAAACGATCACCCGACGCTTGCGCGACATTCGGGAGTCTGAAACCCACGCACAGTCCATTGCCGAGGGGAACTATCGAGGTACGGCCGCCAGAATCGCAGAGGCCGTGAATCGGGATCGCGAGCGCTATGACTGGTTCACGGATGCCGTTTCTCTGCATCAAACCTGCCCCGTCTCTGCTGACGATCTGTTGCGAGTCCTGATCGCACTTCGGGAATTCGCACTCGACAAGCGTGCGGAACTGTCGCTTACGTGGCCCGCCAAGGAGTCAGTGTCCGAGCACTTCGTGGTTCGCGGCGCTTCAAGACGCCCGATTGCGTCTTCCGGTAACCATGCAGCCATGGCTGCGCGATGCCGTGCGCGATATCGTAACGGGCAGTGTTGCACCTTGGCGCGAACTTCTACGCGCAACCATAGTTGCGATCTCATCCGCCGAGTCGGTAGCGGCCGTCGCAGACGACACGGAAATCGCGCTTCCGGACCGTATCGATGCGCGCCGGCTGCGCGACGATGCGCGCGAATTGCTACGGCACGTGAAAGCCGGTGGCAGGCTCGGGTGGGGGCCGTTCCGGACGAAACTCGTCAAGGAGCGGCTATACGTCCTGAACGCTGTCACCGTGAACGGTCGCGCCTGCTCTGCTGCCGAGCACTTCTCGACACTTGCCGACGCTCTGGAGGCACGCATTGCGTGCGAAAGTGCTTGGCGCTTCTGGGCAGGACGACATAAAACGGTCGGTGGCCCGTACCGATTGCAGTTAGCAACGCTCAAGTCGCTGCGCGATTTGCTCATAAGCGCACTGTCGATTGAGGAGCGTGTCGACAAATGTCGTGAGACGCTTAAACAGTGCCCAAGTGTAGGCGAGCCGACTTGGACAGATGAATCTTATATTGCATGCGTAATCTCATCATGCCGGCTCGCGGTGGCCCGGATTTGCAGCAAGCTGGCCAGCGAGCAAATCCACGGTCTCGAGCGTTCGGTGCACGAGATCGCGTGCACAACGGGCGCGCACCCGATAACAACTGATCTGCTCACTGCCATCCATGATCGAAACATAGCCGAGTTCTCTCGCTGCGCGCATGCGATCTCGCGTTTGGAAGCGCAACGGCAACAAGTGATGGATGCAGACGAACGCATGTTGGAACTACAACGGGTAGTTCCGCACCTTGCAAACGGCATGCGGCGAACCGCTGGTGACACGCACTGGGACGAACGTCTACGTCATATCTCTGACGTGTGGCACTGGTCCCAGGCGCGGGATTGGGTCGACGAGTACATCCGGAAGGAAGACGCGCCTGCGCTCGAGATGCGGGTCAAACAAATCGATCTCACCACAAACGACGCATTAGCAATGCTCGCGTCACTCCGCGCTTGGTCGTTCTGCTTCTCTCGGATGGAAGAAAATCATCAGCGTCACATGGCGGCTTGGCAACAGTCCATGCGCAAACTGGGCAAGGGGACAGGCAAACACGCGTGGAGACACCGTCAAGACGCACAGGAGCACTTGAATCTGTGCCGCGAAGCGGTGCCAGCTTGGGTGATGCCGCTTCACCGTGTTTGGGATGCTGTCGACCCGGCACCCGGCATGTTTGACGTGATCATCGTCGATGAGGCATCGCAATGTGGCCTTGAGGCGCTGCCACTGTTCTATCTTGGTAAGAAAGTTCTGATCGTCGGCGACGACAAGCAAATAAGCCCAGAGGCTGTCGGTATCGACCGCGACGTGGTGACCAAGCTGAGCCAACAATTCCTTGCTGATTTCGAGTTCCGCAGTACGTTCGGGGTTGAGAGCAGCCTGTTCGACCAGGGCTTCAGTAACGACCTTTGCTATTCGGACACGCCACTGATCCCACTAAGACAATACGGTACTGATCGGCTCCCACCGCTCGAACACGTTTTCGTGGAGGGTGGACATCGCGAAGGTTCCAACAGCCGGGCGATCAACCGTCTGGAGGCCGAAGCCATCGTTGAGCGCATCTACGACATGTGTAACGACGACCGATACGTGAACAAAACAATGGGCGTTGTCGTGCTCCAAGGCGAAGCCCAGGCCCAACTGATCGAAAGCCAATTGCTCGAGCAACTCGGCGCAGAAGAAATGGAGCAGCGTCGGTTAGTTTGCGGCAACCCGTACAGCTTCCAGGGCGATGAACGTGACCTCATGTTCCTGTCGCTCGTAGCGGCTCCCAACATGCCGATCGGCCCGCTCAGCAAGCCCTCTGACGAGCGACGTTTCAACGTCGCTGCAAGCCGAGCGCGGGACATGATGATTCTCTTCCACTCAGTTGAGTGCAACGACCTTAGCGTTCATGACCTACGGCGCACGCTTCTAGAATTTTTTCAGAACACCACGCCGCAGCACGTGGCCGGAATCGAGCGAGAAGAGCTAGAGCGGCATGCAGAGCAAGATAACCGTGGCGTCGTGAGGGCGCCGCACCCGTTCGAAAGCTGGTTCGAGGTAGACGTCGCTTTGGAGCTACTTCGGAAACAGTATGTTGTGTTACCCCAGTTCGAAGTCGCAAGCAAGCACATTGATCTAGTCGTAGAAGGCGGGCGGGCGCGGTTAGCGATCGAGTGTGATGGCGATTATTGGCATGGTGTCGATCGCTATGCAGACGACATGCAACGCCAACGGCAACTTGAACGCTGTGGTTGGGAGTTTTTTCGCGTCAGAGAGTCGGCATTCTACGTGGACAAGGGCCACGCACTTTCACCGCTTTGGAGAATGCTCGAAGAGCGAGGCATTCACCCGAAGCTACGCGCCGACCAGGCTCTCAATGAATGTGATGCAGATAGAAAACACGATGACACACGCGGCGCAGATAGTGTGCCTGGATGCGACGAGCCTGGCGCCGCAGAAAGTTCGTTACTGGAAAATGGCGGAAGCGATTCGCCAACGTCGAGCCGAAGAGTAGAAGACATAACTGCAATCGAGATAGAAATGGCAGTTCTTCAAGCTCTTTCGAAGTGCTCAAACTACACGTGTACCGTACGCTCCATTACCGCTCGTGTGCTCAGGGAGATCGATGTCTCAACTCGCGGCCGCCCTCGTGAAGCGTTCGAGCGTCGCACGATGCGCTGCGTGAGTAACTTGGAAAGAAACGGGCAAATCCAAACCTACAAATCGAAGAACCAAAGACTGAGACTTGTCCCTCGTAGCTGAACCGGGCGCGCCGTATTCCCGCGATGGCTGCGTACTCCGCTCCAAGTCGTCGCGATCCTCGTCGACAGGCGCGTCAGAAGGCGACATCGGCTTACTCCTGCACGCAACCTTGTTGCAGCGTGCGCTTGCTGTAATTTGCGGTCGCCTGCGACTGACCGGTTGTGGCCGTTATGTTGAGCTCAACCTAATGGCGGAAAGATGTCAGCAGGGAGCTTTTGCTGCAGTGCAATAGACTTCTGACATTTGGTGCAGGCAACTTCTAAAAATGACAACCACCGATCTGGCCGGCTGCAGCAACAGCAAGGTCAAGCGGATATGTGCGCTTCACATTGAGCTGGGAGCCTGCACCTCGCAACCGGCGTGATCACCCTTCTACACTATAGACGCGCTTTCTGGTCTCGCAGTGCATTTTCCTGCATGCGCGTCGTATCGTTGGCTGTCGCTACACAATCAATCAGGTCGGCGAGAAGTCCCTTGTCCAGTCGACACTCCGGTTCAATCTCTTTTGCCGTGAGACGGCGCGCCAGAACCGAGCCGTCGAGATCATCAAGGGCACGCAGATCGAGCCAGCTTTTCTTGCCCAGACGGCCGCCCAGCACCCCAAGATAGAAAGTCGAGTATGGATGTCCGTGGTAGCAGCGTGGATTTTCCGGTTGCCCTCGTATCTGGCTAGTGAGCAGACGCGCCACCAGATCACCGTCTCGGGTCTCAGCCAGCACCACGAAGAACTTGGGCTGCCATTCTTCGTCACGACGGTAAAACTTCGGATCGCGGAACACGCGCCCAGGGGTTATGCCCGCCGGCAAGCTCACGTCTCAGGCGCAATTCGCTGAGGCGATGGCTTCGTATTCCTGAGCGGCGCCCAGGATGTCCTCCCGGTGAGGATCATCCTTCGACAACGCAAGCTCGTATGCGATCGTGTCGTTCAGCCCCGCCCCCTGGTTCCAGACCTTGGCCCAGGCGCCGTTCTCGGCGTGCGTCACATCAATCATCCTTGCCGATTGAGTGTCGCGGAAGCGTTCGACGATGTCAGCCATCAATCGAAGCTCCCGCCGGGTGAAATGATCGTCAACGAATGCAGCCGCGACTTTCGCCTTCACCGCCTGCCGGGTATGGTCATAGACAGGCTCATTGACGATGGTGATGACCGCTTCGAGGTCCGTATCCGGTTCATCCCATTCCTGTGCCAGCGAAACCGGCACCGGCCCCATCTTCCAGGCGCTGTACCGCAGCCCCGTCACGCTGCGCCCGGTCTGTCGGTAGTGCTCGAAGTCGAGCAGGTAGAGTAGCTTGAACAGCTTGATCTTGCCGAGACTGCGCGTGTTGATGGCAAAGTACAGAACCGCTTGCACCAGCTTCTCGCGGTTCCGGTTTTTCAGCATGGGAACGTGATCGGACATCAGACGTAGTCTACCATTGGTGATCGCGTTGGTCTCGTAAGGACATCGAACATGCACAAAGTTGCTGGCAAAACTGGAAGCACCGCAAAGCGCGATAACGCTACGCCCTCACGTCCATTCCGCACCACCAATCACCTAAAGAGTGACGCCGAACGTGCCGCCTATCTGGAAGCGCTGTTTGCGGATGGCAACAGCCGCGTCGTAATCGTCGGCCCGCTGCCCGAGCCCAGCCGTCGCCGTTACTGAGGGTACGGCGCCCGGACCTTTTCGAGCAGGGTGAGCTTCGCCATCCCCGATTCCAGCCGCAGCAGGTCGATCAGCCCCCACGGTGGCGGCACGCGGGAGTCCCCCGTGGAGAGCCAGCCGTGGACGGTGTTGGAAGATACGCCGGAGCGGGCGGCGAGCATCACGACGGCCTGCTTCCGGGTGATGCCCCGTGAGGCAACCAGATGCGCTACCACGCGCCCAATGGCGAGTTTCCGTTCTTCATGTGACCAGTCACGAGCGGTTTGCATACGGATAGTGTAGCGCTCTACACCACCCGATTGCCGCGCCATCCCGGTCAGGACAGGCGCTGACCTTTCCTCGCAAAGCTCTCGATCCACGCCTGCTGGTCGGCCTTGACGCGGCCCGACGCGATCAGCAGCAGGTGCGCGAAGAAGTCAGGCTTGTAGGGCACCGCGATCAGCTTCATGTCGGATTCGGCCAGGCTGCGGCCGCCCTTGCGGTTGTTGCAGCGCTTGTGGGCCAGGCAGCAGTTGGTCCAGCGGGTCTCGCCGCCCTGACACTTCGGAACGATGTGCTCGATGCTGGCCTCCGCATGGCTGACCTGGGTGCCGCAGTACAGGCACACCCGATCCCGCGCCATGATCGTGCACAGGGTCAGCGGCGGCGTGCGGTCAAAGCGGCCGGCCTTCGCCGCGACCGAGATGATGGAGTTCACGCGCATCTCGCTGCGGACGCCATCGCCGCGCCATCCGCCCCGCACCGTGAACCAGTCCTCACCGGCCTCCCAACGCACTGCGTCGCGGGCGTACAGGGTCACGGCGTCCTGCCAGCCGATCCAGCCCACAGGTACGCCGCCCTGGTCGATGCTCAGGACTTGCGAGCTACCCTCCACGTTCATCTCTATCTCCATGTTCAAACACTGCAACGGGCGTCGGGTTGTCGTGAAAATGGACCCCTCTCCCCGAATCGAACGGGGATCTACCGCTTAGAAGGCGGCGCTCTGAATCCATTTGAGTTAAGAGGGGGTGGTGGAAAGGGCGGGATTTGAACCCGCGTGCCGACTCACGCCGACGATCAGTTTTCGAGGCAGTCCCATTAAGCCGCTCTGGCACATTTCCGTTGCAACGTGGATCACCCGGCTCGGGTCGAACGAGCATTGCCAGGGCCAAAACCTGGTGTCCTGCCACTAGACGACGGGTGAGAAAGTGAAGCCCCCTGGCAGAGTCGAACTGCCGACCTGCCCGATAGGAGCGGGCCGCTCTGTCCATCTGAGTCGGCAACGCCTCATCGACTCCGCCGCTGCGCGGCCTCGTCGGCTAAGGGGGTCTGGTGGTACTGGCTGGACTCGAACCAGCGCACTACACCTTATGGGGGTGGCGCTCTACCTGTCTGAGTACGCTGCGAGTTCTACTGCATCGCCTCGCAAGCTCGTCGCTGCGCTCCATCGACTCCGCCGGCTGCGCCGGTGTCGTCGGCTACTGTACCGATGTGGCGGAAGGTCGAGGTCCCGAGCCCCATGCGCGTCCGCGCACCAGCCGTATTCAAAGCGGCGTCCGCCCCTGGCGAATTGACCTTCCATAAAGAGTGCCACCATCCCGATACGCCTGTGACCGGCGGGGTCTGTGTCACTCCTGACGCGGCTGGCCGGGTTCTACCGGCCAGTGTTCAGGAGCCTGCCCGCATCGGGATACGGGGTCGCGGGAAACGGCTGGTATGTCCAGCTCGCGCCGCTGTCCTCAACCCTTGCGGGTGAGGGAATCTCATAAAATTATGTGATGGTGCCGCCAGCATGGAGTTTCACCCGCATCACCCGCCTTACAGGGGCGGCGTTCTGTTTGAACTACAGCGGCATTTATTCATTGATGCGGCCCTCCAGCACGTCACAAAGTCGCAACTTGCGACCCGACCGGTGATCGAGGACGACCCCCTGTCTCACCCGGTAGGTCATCACCTTGTCCCCGCGCTGCCCGGAGCCAACCATCTCGCGCCGGGTGGCGTTGGCCGCGGCGTGAGCTTGATGCGTCGCCCTCTCGTCGAGCCTGGCGGCCAGGATCTCGCGCGCCAGGGCGCGGTTGCGGTGCTGGGAGCGGCGAGTGGAGATGGAGACGATGATGCCGCTGGGTTTGTGCCTGAGCCGCACGGCGCTCTCGGTGACATTCTGGTGCTGCCCGCCCGCGCCGCCGGCGGTGATGGTGTCTTCGTCGATGTCCCGGTCATCAAGCACCACCTGTGGGCGCTCCGACAGCCGGAGTACCGCTACGGTGACGGTGGAGGTCTGTACCCTGCCCCGCTTCTCGGTCGGCGGCACACGCTGCCAGCGGTGGCCGCCAGCAAGCCGCTGGAGCGGGGAGATCGCCTCCATCCTGCCGGTGACGATGATGGAGACGAAGCCGGGGCGTTGCTCGTTGATCTCGGCGTCAAAGCTGACTCCGCTCCGCGTAGGCGAGAATCATGCTCAACTGGTCCTTGCAGAGCAGCTTCGCGTCGGTGCCGCCTTCGGCGGCCCTGATTTCGATGACAGCTTTCATGGTGTACTCCGTGGTGTGAAAATGGTGAACTGCGCCGGGCTCCGACCGGCCAGGAGCGACCGAGCGGCCGCGCGCTCGAACACTTTGCATTGCAGTTCGTGGCGCACCGCCCCGGCGTCGAACCGGGCTTCTCCTCATTGAGGGTGCAGCCCGAAATGAAGTAGAACTCGCGCTGAGAATGCGGCGACTTCGCCTCTCACTGTCTCGCGGTGCGTGTGCTGGTAGCGGGAGCCGGAAATTGAACCGTGCCGCCACAGGGATATGAGCCCCGCGCGCCTACCTGGTCCCGCAATACAACTGGTGCGTCTGGATGGAATCGGACCATCGACCTCACCCTTATCAGGGGTGCGCTCTACCCACTGAGCTACGGACGCGGAAATGGCGCTTGCGGTGGGTGATGATCCCACGACCCCCGGATCGACAATCCGGTGCTCTGCCGTTGAGCTACGCAAGCAAGGGGTTGAGGCTGTCACCAGCCCCAACCGGGTTGGACAACGCGAGACTGGGTTCCCACTTCGTCTGTTTACCGGAAGCGGGACCATGACTCTGGCCGAAACATCCGGCCGCGGGGATAACCCCGGTGTCGGTGTGGCGCTGGAACGCGGCAACCAGGTGGCGCCGGATCTCCTGCATCCACTTGGTGCCGTATTGCACCGTGGCACGACGCAGGGCCAGCGCGAATGACAGGCCGCGCTCAACAACCTCACGCCGCTCGGCACGGTAACGCACCGACTCGTCGATCAATTCATCGACTTCGTGTTCGAGTTCAGCGAACCACTGGGTCTCGAACACCCCGGCGTCTTCAGTCGTGAACACCACCATCTTGGTCGCCATCAGGACGATGACGAAAACACTGGAAAAACGGATGATCGTCATGGCGAGCCTCCTGTGGTGAACATCACTACGGCCAGTACCGCGGGTGATGGGGGTGGTGGAAAGAATTGGGAGTCGAACCCATGTGCCGACTTACGCCGACCATCCGGTTTCCAACCGGCGCCTTTTGGCCTCTCGGGCATCTTTCCGCGGTGGTGGACGGTGAAGGATTTGAACCTTCGTGCCGGCCGAAGCCGACGATCCGGTTAGCACCCGGTCTCAATAAACCATGCTCTGACAACCGTCCGTGAAATGGTCGCTGTTCGGGGTTCGAGTCCGGGCCCGGGCCTCCACTTTGTAAGAGTGGCGCTCTCCTTCTGAGTCGGCTTCGCCTCATCGACTCCGCCGCTTACGCGGCCTCGTCGGCTAAACAGCGATGAACGCGATGGCCTCAACCGAGCGTACAGGGCTCAGGGCATCGCGCTGCGAGAATGGTTGGCCGATGAAGCAGTGCATTTCACGCTTGGCTGACTGCCTGGCGTACCGTTGATCTTTCGCCGTGCCAATGTGCCGGTGAGACTTGCGTAACAGGGCTCCGGCCAGCACCGCGGTGCGACTCTTGCTGGTGTGTTTCTTCATGGATCTGCTCCGTGTGATGTGAAAATGGTGGAGTCCAGGCGGGTCGAACGCCTGTCGCCGCATTGCGAGTGCGGTGCTCTCCCGGTTGAGCTAGGACCCCGGATTGGCTGGCGCGGCTGGGATCGAACCAGCGACAACTGCATTAACAGTGCAGCGTTCTACCGACTGAACTACACGCCAAATGAAGAGTGGTCGGTGCAGGACGACTTGAACGTCCGGCCTCGGAGTCCCGAACCCCGCGCTCTACCAAACTGAGTCCGCCTTGCTCCATCGACTCCGCCGGCTTCGCCGGTGTCGTCGGCTATGCACCGTAACAAGTTGGTCGGGGTACTCAGGATCGAGCTGAGGACCTTCTGCTCCCAAAGCAGACGCGCTACCAGGCTGCGCTATACCCCGGATGAATGGTGCCATCGGCCTGAGTCGAACAGGCGACGCTCGCGTTTTCAGCGCGACGCTCTACCGTCTGAGTCAGCTGCACCGCCTCGCAAGCTCGTCGCTGCGCTTCATCGACTCCGCCAGCTGCGCCGTCGTCGTCGGCGCCAGCGGCTTTGAAAATGGCGTGGGTGCGAGGACTCGAACCCCGGTCAGCGGTTTTGGAGACCGCCGCTCTGCCTGTTGAGCTACACCGACATGGATGATTTGGAAGCACGATGCGGGGTCGAACCGCACTGATCCTGGTTTGCAGCCAGGTGCATATCCGCCCTGCCCTCGTGCTGTGATGATCTGGATGACGGAGTTGGCCTCGAACCAACAACCTGCGGTTTCAGAGACCGCTGCTCTACCGATTGAGCTACCCGTCAGTGATGGAGCCCCTGGCAGGATTTGAACCTGCGATCTCCGCCTAGCAAGCGCGGCGCTCTTGATCCACTGAGTCGCTTCGCTCATCGGCTCCGACGGCTCTGCCGTCGTCGTCGGCTACAGGGGCATGAATAAATTGACCGGGACGGGCGCCGTCGCACGCCTTGTGGCTGCTCGTCGGACTGCACGGCCAGAACACGCCTTTGCCGCGTTTTTACGTCACCGGATGCCAGCCCTGATCCCCACGCGGTTTCGCTACGCCGGATGAACCGGCAGCCCTACTGGTGCCTTGCGGCTTTCAGGCATCTCGCTACTTCCTTGTGCGCCAGGGTCCGTGTCAGCTTTTCCCGGCAAGAGACGGTCGTGATCCGTCCCGGTCAAAATGGTGCGGAAGGTCAGACTCGAACTGACACGGCTTGGGCCACTGGTTTCTAAAACCAGCGCGTCTACCTGTTTCGCCACTTCCGCATGATTGGTGGGACTGGAAGGCATCGAACCATCGACCGTCGGGTTAAGAGCCCGCCGCTCTGCCATCTGAGTCGCTGCACGACTCGCAAGCTCGTCGCTTTGCTTCATCGACTTCGCCGGCTACCGATCCGTGTTTGGGGTGAACGATGGGTGCCGACCCCACGTCTTCCAGGGTCACATCCTGGGGCTCTGCCGTTGAGTTACGTTCACCATTGAATTGGTGCGTCGGGACAGGATCGAACTGCCCATGCCAGAAGGCGTCCGCTTTACAGGCGGCTGCCGCACCATTGCGGCGTCCGACGCGAAGATGAAAGTGGAAAGACCGGATATGGGAGCGTGCTCGCTCACACGGATGTACCCGAGTTGCGTCCGGATCTCCCCACACTGAATTGGAGCGTTCTGCGGGAATCGAACCCGCGTTGTCTGCTTGGAAGGCAGTAGTTCTACCATTGAACCAAGAACGCTTATGAGTCGCCATTGGCGAACTCGGTACTGTGTCACCCCGTCCACGGCCCTACTGCCATGGCGTCCCGGTTGGCCGGCAGGTCGCGCCCTGCACGCCGGGGTGATTAACTTTGACGGCTCCGTATTGAAGAAGGGCACCAGGCACCCACGCGGCCTCTCACGCACCTTCACAGGCCCGGAGTCAGTCGCTCCCGTCAGGATGCGGCTTTCACCACACCCTTACGACAACCCGAATTATTAAAGACCAACATGACACCCGTTGGTGTCACGCCGTCTATTTTTTTGGTCGGGGACAAACGAAAAACCCCGGCAAGCCTTGTCAGCCTACCGGGGCTCCTTAATGTGGAAACCCTTGTACCCGTTGGTCGGTAGGCTTGTGACCTGCCACCAACGGTGAAAGGTCGTTACTGCATGGAACAATCCTGATAATTGGACGGCGATAGTTGCGCGGATTTTCCCCAATACGCCACGCGCAAACCGCCCGTTCCTGAGATCAGGGCGCTGGCTCTTGCTGCCGGTGTATGTATGGGTCGCATAAAAATCCTTGTGTGCATGATCCGGGAGGCCCATTGACCAAACCCGATGCAGCCAGTGTAGTACCCTACACTGATTAAATCAAGCTAATTGAGGTCCCAGAACGAAACCGCCGAAGGCGGCGCGTTCGTGAAACGGGTTCGCTTGCACGGCTTTATGGCACTAGGCCATAATGAACTCAGCCTGCATGACATGGGCACCTTGCTCTTGGCCTATGGATAACATGATTCGGTTCGAGTTCGATTCAGAAAAAGCTCTGGAAGCGCTCGTATATGTCGTGCATCGCACGCGCGATCACGATATGTACAGATGCCTCAAGACTCTTTACGCTGCCGACAAGCTCCATCTTGGGAGTTATGGCCGATTTATCTACGGCGAGACACACTGCGCTCTGGAACACGGTGCGGTGCCGAGCGCTGCTTATGATGCCGTGAAAGCCCCCTCAAACACCAGCGCAGAAACGCTCCCCGGCGTTCGGGAAGCCTTGAGACGCGACGGGAATCGGTTATTTGTCACACGCGATGCCGACCTGGATGTATTGTCCAAGTCGGATGTTGAATGCTTGGATGCCGCTATCCGCGACTTCCAATACGACACTTTCAGTAAATTGAAGGCAAAGACCCATGACGCGGCGTACAACGCGACGCCCAGGAACTCACCGATCAAGGTTGAGTCGATAATCAAAACGATGCCAGAACCCAGGCGCACCGCTGTCCCCAGCTACCTGGAAGCATAATCTCCCCCATGCACCCTAGAAGATTGTCACGCGGACAATCGCAGCATCAACATCATCGGATCAAGTGGCGACGGCTGGAACCCGTAGTACAGATAAAACGCACGGGCGCGGTCGTTCAGGGCATGCACCAGCAGCGCCCGAACCCCTGCGTTCCGGGCAACGCCTGCGCTTCGCATCACCGCATTCTGAAGCAACGCGGCACCGAGCTTCATGCCTTGAGCGCCTCGATCAACTGCAAGGCGACCCAGCACCAACACCGGAATGGGATCCGGCATGTTGCGCCGAACTCGCCCTGGAGCCGCCTGATGGGAGACCGCTCCGGCCGCCAGGGCGTAATACCCTCTGACCCGCCGGGTCTCGTCTGCGACCACAAACGTGCGGCTTGCGCCACTCAACTGATTGCCGAGCGCGCGGCGCAAGAGCCAATCGTCCAGTGCGGATTCACCGCAGTCAAAGCTCTCAAGGATGTGCGCGGCGTCAAGTGGCTCGGGAGGGGCCAGATCAAGCCCCACGCTTCTTGGCCTTCTTCCAGGGTGTCTGCACGGTCATCAGCCGATCCAGTCCGGGGTTTGCCTTGGGGGGGGCGTCGATCAGCGCGGTGAACTGCTTGAAGCGATGTGGGTCCAGGCTGAAAAACACCTGATCCAACAGTACGGCCTGGGCGCGCTCGCAAGCCGTTTCGAGCATGAAATCCGAGCGGTTCTTGCCCAGCAACGACGCCGCCTGGTCGATCAGGTCGCGCTGCCCCGCCCCGATCCGCTCGGACAACCAG
>CAJDWY010000011.1_pt1 | contig 17051 bp, 19 predicted proteins | sample 7391751 | NCBI WGS metagenome assembly CAJDWY01 (sample SAMEA7055745, study PRJEB34461) | soil metagenome | biome: terrestrial ecosystem; feature: Peninsula; material: soil | place: Antarctica | collected 2016
CACTGGTTCGAATCCAGTCGGGCGCACTCACCAAAGGGGGTGGATTCCGCTTGGTGCTGCGGAGTTCTCCAGGGCCACCAGTTTTGGCTAGATTGGCCGAAATACGCGTTTCGCTCTCTGAAGCCGAATAGGACTATCGCTCAAACAAGCCCCCGGAAGATCAGAATGTGACCATGCGCCACGATCACCAGTACGCCTCTAAAACTGAAACCGATCTGCCCGATCATCCTGGCGGGGATCTCAATACACACGAGGAGAGTGCCCAGCAGCACACCCAGCACGGCGACCGGAAACTGCACCAGGTTGGGGAACATGACCGCTACCCGCTCACCATTTGCCAGCCCGAGCCCATGAAGCAGATAGCTGGCCAGGTCGTCGCTCAGGTGCTCGACCTGGGTAAAACTCAGCGTACGGCCCAGGTTGGTGAACGCAGGTCGGTCGGCGTGGTGGCGGCATGCTGCTGGAAATGCTCGACCGTCACGGCGACATCTACAGCGCGGAGTAGGGTCTGCCGGGTTTGTTCCTGGTAACCCGCCGTCCTATGCTGAGCGCGTTTGTTACCGTTGGACGGGAGCACATGCCACACCTGACACCTGCCGGGATTTGAACACGTTTCAGGACAACGGCCGCAAACCACTGTTCCCGCGCGGACCGAGACTTGTGCTGCGCTTTATCATACTGGTGGCCATCGTCGGCGGCCTGTTCTATGCAGATCTGCGCAGCATGCCGCAGGCACAGACCGCGCGCCAGTGGCTGGCCTGGGCATTGCAGCCGGTGACCTGGATCTCCTCGCTCCCGCATGCACTGGACAACATCGGCGACAGTTTCAAGAGCCGCGATGCGCTGATGAAGGAGAACACGACGCTCAAGCAACGTCAGTTGGTGTTGTCGGTGCAACTCCTGAAGATGCAGGCGCTGGAGGCCGAAAACCGACGTATCCACGCATTGCTGTCCTCGTCGACCACCCTCGATTACCGCGTACTGATCGCGGAAATCCTGCAGACCAGCCAGGATCCGTATCGTCACCAGATCCTGATCAACAAGGGCGAACACGACGGGGTTTATCAGGGACAGGCGCTGGTCGACGCCTACGGCGTGCTCGGCCAGGTTATCCGGGTCCGCGCCAACAGCGCGGTGGCACTGTTGATCACCGATCCCGACAACGGCATCCCCGTGGAGATCAACCGCACCGGCCTGCAAACCGTGGCGCTGGGTCATGGCGACGGCCAGACACTGTCTCTGCCTTTTTTGCCCAACAACCCCAACAACGCTGATATACACGTTGGCGATCTGCTGGTGACCTCGGGGCTTGGCGGTCGCTTCCCGGCCGGCTATCCGGTGGGCCGGGTGCACGAGCTCAAACATCCGGCCGGCGACAGTTTCATGGAAGCTATCGCCGACCCCGCCGCGCATCTCAACCGCAGCCGGCAGGTCCTGCTGGTCTGGAACCCAATCCCCACCGCCGAACAACAATCGGCACTACCGGTGGACACGCACACCCATGCTGCGGCCAAACGTGCGGTTGACACGACCAACCCGCATCAAAATACGACAGCGCACGACAAGCCCTCCAAGGCCACCAGCACTCACGCACGCGCCGCAAAGCACCGATGAGCTGGGTGAAAACACGCAGCAGCGTCTATCTCATCAGCCTGCTGTTCGGATTGCTCCTGCAGTTCATCGTGCTGCCGGACGCACTGACGCTGGCGCGACCGATGTGGATCCCGTTGCTGTTGGTCGGCTGGACTCTGAATGCACCGCAACTGCCCAATCTGCTGATGGCGTTGCTGCTCGGCTTGTGCATGGATGTGATGCTGAACTGCCCGCTGGGCCAACACGCACTGGGCTTGTTAGTGCTGGTCTACATCGTCGCCCGAATGCGGCAGGTGCTGGTAGTGTATCCCCGCTGGCAGATCACCGTGGCGCTGGCCCCGCTGTGGGCCGGATACGCGCTGCTGATGGCCGTGATCGACGAACGCGCACATCATCTCGCAACGCCATCGCTGCGCTGGTGGCCACTGCTGCCCACGACTTCCGCGCGGCCCTCACGTCATCACCACGGCGTCGGTGGTGCCGGGCAGGCCGATACCGAGTAACGCGTCACATCGATGAGCGCTTTCGATGCCATCAAGAATCTGTTCGAGGAACGTCGCGCTTTTTCCCGGCGGGTGATGGTCGCCGCTGTCTTCAGCCTGCTGCTGCTGCTGCTGCTGCTGCTGCGGCTGCTGCAATTGCAGGTGTTCGAACACAACTACTACAACACCCGTTCCGACGACAATCGCATGCGCGTGGTCCCGGTGCCGCCGGTGCGCGGCCTGATCTATGATCGCAATGGTGTTTTGCTGGCACAGAATCTGCCGTCCTTCGATCTGGTCGTCACCCGCGATCAGGTCACCAATCTTGCCGACACCCTGGCCGCGCTGCGCAAGATACTGCCGATCACGCCTGCCGATATCGAACGCTTCCAGAGCCGCCTGAGCAAGACGCCCCGCTACCGCCCGGTGCCGCTGCTGACCGATCTCACGCAACAGGAGGTGGCGCGCTTCGAAGTCGACCGCTACCAGTACTCCGGTGTCGGCATCCAGGCCGGACTGGTACGCGAATACCCGCTGGGCACCGCCGCTTCACACGTGATCGGCTATGTCGGCGGCATCACCGCCGCCGATCTCAACCGCATCGACCCAGATCTCTACGCCGGACTCGACCAGATCGGCCGCACCGGCGTGGAACGCAGCCACGAAAATCAGCTGCGCGGCACGCCCGGTACCAAGATCATCGAAACCAACGCCGTCGGCAGGCCCCTGCGCGAACTCAACTACCAGCCCGGAACTCCGGGCAAGAACCTCTACCTGACCATCGACGCGCGTCTGCAAAAATTGGCCTGGCAGGCGATGGGCGACCTCGACGGCGCGGTGGTCGCCATCGATCCAAGCAACGGCGAAGTGCTGGCAATGGTCAGCAAGCCGGGCTTTGACCCGGCCATGTTTGTCAACGGCTTGACCCAGGCCAATTACCAGGAATTACTGAAAAACTCCCACCAGCCACTCTACGATCGCGCGTTGCAGGGCACCTACGCACCGGGGTCGACAATCAAGCCGTTCATGGCCTACGCCGGACTGCAATCGGGCACGCTGACTGACAAGACACATTATTTTTGTCCCGGATATTTCACGCTGCCGGGTTCCACTCGCCGCTTCCGCTGTTGGAAACGCTCCGGTCACGGTACGATCGATCTGCAGACAGCCATTCAGCGGTCTTGCGACGTGTTTTTCTATAATATTGCCATCGGTCTAGGCATTGATCGCATCGACAAGCTGCTGGCGCCATTCGGCTTCGGCCGTGATACCGGTATCGACCTGCCCAACGAACGGCATGGCCTGCTGCCTTCCGCAACCTGGAAAAAACGCAATCTCCACTATCCCTGGTATCCGGGCGAAACCCTTAATATCGGCATCGGCCAGGGTTACTGGAAAGTGACGCCGCTGCAGTTGGCACAGGCCACGGCACGCATCGCCATGCACGGTGCCGGCTTCGTACCGCATATCACTCATGCGCTCGGCGACCCGACCACGGGCCAGATCACCGCCGTGACCCCGGAACCGCTGCCCGTCATCCCGACCCAAAACCCCGACGATTGGACCCAAGTAGTCGACGGCATGGAACGCGCTGCGCAACGACTCCACGGCACCGCCTACCGCATCGGCCATAATGCGCCCTATGGCATCGCTGCCAAGACCGGCTCGGCGCAGGTGATAGGCATGGCGCAAAACGTCGGCTCGCAACACAATCAGTCCGAGATTGCGTTCAAGCTGCGCGACAATGGTCTGTTCATCGCCTTCGCCCCCGCCGACCATCCAAAGATCGCAATCGCAGTGGTGGCCGAACACGACGTGCACGGCAGCGACACCGCCGCCGACGTTGCCCGCAAACTGATGGACATGTACCTGCTGGGAAAAGTTGACTTCAGCACCGAACCGCCAAGCGGCGATGAGGTCGATCAGCAAAACAACGCCCCGGCCTCGGCCGCAAATGTCGGACGTTCACGATGAGTGTTGTAATCGATTCGCACGAGACGCCGCGGGTAAGCTGGCTACGGCGATTTTTGCGCCGCCACGTCGATCTGTCGCTGCTCGGACTGCTGACGCTGGTCTGCATGATCGGCCTGTTCACGCTGTATTCGGCCGCCGATCAGTCGATCGATATCGTGGTGAACCAGGCCCAACGTCTGGCGTTGGGCAGGCAACTGCGGGCGTGACGCTGGTGCTGCTGATCACAGTGCTGGTACTCGGGCATCACACCAAGGGCGCACAACGTTGGCTGGAACTGGGCAGCTTCCGATTTCAGCCGTCGGAACTAATGAAACTGGGTATGCCGCTGGCCATCGCCGCCTTTCTGCATGGCCGCAGTCTGCCGCCGTCGCCGTTGACGACGCTGGTGGCATTGGGTCTGGTCCTGGGGCCGACCGCATTGATCGCGGTACAACCCGATCTGGGTACCGCGGTGCTGGTGCTGGTGGCCGGCCTGCTGACACTGTATTTCGGTGGGCTGCGTTGGCGATGGATCCTGATCTCACTGGCAGCCGCAGCCGCAGCCGCACCCATACTCTGGTTCAATCTTCACGATTATCAGAAGGCCCGCCTGCTGACTTTCCTCAATCCCGCACTCGACCCGCTGGGTGCGGGTTACCACATCACCCAGAGCAAGATCGCCATCGGTTCCGGCGGATTCTGGGGCAAGGGCTGGCTGATGGGCACTCAGGCCAAGCTCGATTTTCTGCCCGAAGCCCACACCGACTTCATCTTCTCGGTTTACGGCGAAGAGATGGGCATGATCGGCGCGCTGGTGCTGCTGACGCTGTACGTCTGCATCGTCGGCCGCGGCATGGTGATCGCCATGCGCGGCCAGGACAGCTTCCAGCGCCTGCTCGCCAGTAGCCTGAGCATGACCTTCATGGTCTACGTGTTCATCAACATCGGCATGGTCATCGGCCTGCTGCCGGTGGTGGGCGTGCCGCTGCCGCTGGTCAGCTACGGCGGCACCTCAATGGTGAGTCTGCTGGCCGGCTTTGGTATGCTGATGTCCATTCACACCCATCGAAAACTCCTGGTCAACTGATGAGAGTCCCACTAAGAGTTCTGCTCGGGGCCCTGGTACTGTTCTGCTGCCTGCCAGTTCGCGCCGATTTCAGCAAGGCTCCGCAGGTGCCCGCGCTGCTGGCGCAACTACGCGACCAAGCCGGCTTCACCCCCGCCGAACTGGATCGGGTCCGCAGCGCGCTGGCCGATGCCCAACTCCTGCCGCAACTGATCCACACCGAACAGCACGCTAAGGAACGCACGCTGAGTTGGGATCAATACGCGCCGATCCATATCAATGCCGCCAATATCGCCAACGGTCTGGCCTTCATGCAGGCGCAGAAGCAATGGCTGGCCAAAGCACAGGCGGAATACGGCGTACCCGCTGCCGTGATCACTGCCGTGCTGGGCGTGGAAACCAAGTATGGGAACAACACCGGCCACGTACGGGTGCTAGACGCGCTTGCGACGATGGGCTTCAAGCATCCCACCCGCGGGCCGTTCTTTCTCAGCGAGCTGGAACAGTTTTTCGTGCTGTGTCGCGATGACGGCCTCGATCCGACCCAACTCAAAGGCTCCTATGCCGGCGCCATGGGTTCGGCCCAATTCATGCCTAGCAATTACCTGCGGCTGGGCGTTGATTTCGACGGCAACGGCGTCGTCAATTTGTGGTCGGCAGCGGACGCTATTGGCAGCATCGCCAACTACCTGCGCAACTATCGCCCCGGAAATGAATGGCAACGCGGCATGCTTGTGATGACACCAGCGCATATCGATGGCACACTCCCACCCGACATCGCCATCAACCAGAGGCACATGACCACCACCATCGCCGGGCTTGAGCACGACGGGATCACGGCCAGTGTGCCTTTGCGGGGCAGTCTGAATGCCGGACTGGTGCTGCTCGACGTCAGTCACGGCACGCAGAACTGGATCACGTTACATAACTTTTATTCGATCATGTCCTACAACCCACGCATCTTCTATGCGATGGCAGTGTCGCAATTGGCGGCGGCGTTGGTCGCTGCACAGGGTACGGGCGAGTGAGGGCCGCGCTGCAGCGTTTGCTGCAGCTGGCGCTGCCGGCACTGATGGCCGGCTTGCTGTTGACGGGATGTGGCAACTTGCCGACGCGGCAGACGCAATCCGCCCAATCCGCCCAATTGGATCGGCCGGTGCAGGGTCCGAGCGAACCCACGCCTGAACAGGATGGATTCCCGCCCGCAGATTCGATCCCTGCGGATATCATGCAGACGCCCGACGCCGTGCCGCGCGTCGAGCCCGAAAGTGCTTCGGGCAACCCGCCCAGCTACGAGGTGTTCGGCAAGGTCTACCATGTGCGCAACCGGCAGGATGCGCAGGGCTTCGTGCAGGAAGGCCGTGCCTCCTGGTACGGCAAGAAATTCCAGGGCAAGCCCACTTCCAGCGGCCAACCCTACAACATGTTCAAGATGACCGCCGCGCACAAGACGCTGCCGATTCCCTCCTACGTCAAGGTCACCGATCTAAACAACGGCAAAAGCGTGGTGGTGCGTGTCAACGATCGCGGACCTTTTCACAACAACCGCATCATCGATTTGTCCTATGCCGCCGCCGCCCGTCTTGGCATGCTCAAACAGGGATCGACCCGGGTCCGAGTACGGCTGTTGACTCCGCAAAAAACGCCAACAGAGCTCGCGCCGACAGATTCGGCTAGTGCCTCCGGACAGATTGCAACGGCGTATCATCCACAGCGCAGCGATGGCCACATCTCCACCAACCTGTACCTGCAAGTTGGAAAATTTAGCGACCCGATCAACGCCGCCAGCCTGCGCGACCGCCTGCAGGACAGTGGCGTGACTCGGCTGACACTGCGCAGCGTGGAGCAAGAGAATGCCACTGCCACGCGCGTGCTGGTGGGTCCGTTCAGCGACCAGCACGCACGCCAGGTCATGCGAGAACAGTTGCTGGCACTCAATATTTCTTCGCTACCCGTCGAACGCTAGCGATGGCTGCCCTAGCAGCCTGTCGGACGTGGCACTTGGACGCGCCCGTAGATCGCATAAACGCATTTCGGAATACGTGAAGTGATCGGGTTTTCGCGTAGGACGCAAATTTCTGCTGGTTTTTTACTCATTTTTAAGCTATCCACAGAAAATCCGACCGGCTGCTAGGGCACCTTCCGTTCACCTCTCCCCCACGTTGAGCCTCCGTTTTATGAAGTTTCTGATTCTGTGTCTGTCCCTGTTGCTCCCCTTGTCGGCCCACGCCGGGTTTGTCCCCAGCCCGCCGCAGTTCGAGGCCAAGAGCTACGCGCTGATGGATTACGCTAGCGGCGATTTTCTCGCCAGCGACAATGCCGGCGAGCATTTGTCCCCGGCGTCCATGACCAAAATCATGACAGCCTATATCCTGTTCGAAGAACTGGAGAAGGGACGCATCCATCTGGACGACACTGTGTTGATCAGCCGCAAGGCCTGGATGCCAGGCAACTCCGCTTCCAAGATGTTCATTAAAGTCGGCACTCGCGTTAGCGTCGACGACCTGCTGCAGGGCCTGATCGTGCCCTCTGGCAACGACGCCGCGGTGGCCCTGGCCGAGCATGTGGCTGGCAGCGAATCGGCGTTCGTTCAGCTCATGAACCAGACCGCCAAGCGTATGGGTCTCAAAGACACCCATTTCTCCGACGTCAACGGCCTGCCGATAGCCAACCACTACAGCAGCGCGCATGACCTGTGCATCCTGGCGCGGAACCTGATCCAGCGCTTCCCCAAGTACTACCCGATGTTCGCGGAAAAACACTTCACCTACAACAAGATCACCCAGCCCAACACCAACGAATTGCTGTTCCAGGACCCGTCCGTCGATGGCGTCAAGACCGGCTTTACCAACGACGCCGGCTATTGCCTGCTGGCATCGGCAAAGCGCAACGGCCGTCGGCTGATCTCGGTGGTGATGGGAACTCCTTCGGAAAGCGCACGCGCACGCGCCAACGAAGCGCTGCTCAACTACGGTTACCGTTTTTTCGAGACTGACGCCCTGTTCGGCGCCAAGTCACCGGCGTTGAAAATTCGGGTCTACAAAGGCGCTACCGAACAGCTTCCGATCGGCACCCTCGAGCCTGTATATCTGGGACTGCCGCGCGGCAGCCACGACCATCTGCAGATCGTGCCGAAAATCAACGAGCCGGTGCTGGCACCCGTAAAAACCGGTCAGGTGCTCGGCCAGGCCACCATCATGCTGGACGGTAAGGCGCTGAAGACGGTACCGCTGGTCGCTTTGCGAGACGATGCTGTCGGCGGTCTGATGCACCGCGCTGCCGATCAAATCCGGTTGTGGATAAAAGGCTGAACCCGATGCAGCGTACAGAACATCAGCTTGCTGCTGCATCCGCGCTAGGCCCGCACCGATATGGGCACTGAAGTGGATGCCTGCGAACTGGAGTATCCCTGTACGTTTCCGGTCAAGGTGTTTCTCAGACCGGATGCGGCGAACGAAGCCCAGGTCGAAGTGCGGGTACGTGACGAGCTGGCAGCAGGAGCGGCGCTGCGGATTCAGCGCAGACTGTCGAGTTCCGGCGCCTACACCTGCCTGACCCTGAGCTTCACCGCAGTCGATGCGGAACAGATCCTGCGCATCGGCACTGCGCTGCGCAACGCCCCCGGTGTCCTGCTGTCGATCTGACGGCCGATGGCTTCGACCCCTCTACTGCTGCGGGAACCGGGTTGCTGCGATTACCTAGAAACACAAACGCGCATGCGGGCCTTTACCAACAGCCGGCATACCGGCACCGCCGACGAACTGTGGTTGTTGCAGCACCCGCCGATGTTCACCCAGGGTCAGGCCGGACGGGCGGAAAACGTGTTGGCGGCGGGCGATATTCCGGTGATCCAGAGTGATCGCGGCGGCCAAGTCACGTATCACGGACCCGGACAGGTGGTGATCTACTGCCTGCTGGATCTGCAGCGTCTGGGTTTCGGTATCCGCAGTCTGGTCTCCCGTCTGGAACAATCCATGATCGACACACTGTCGGCCTACTCGATCCAAGCCTTTGCACGGAGTGAAGCACCCGGCGTGTACGTGAGACACGCGTTCGACGGCAGGGTCGAAATCCGCAAGATCGGCGCACTCGGTTTGCGGGTGCGCCGCGGCTGCACCTATCACGGCCTGGCCTTGAACGTCGACATGGATCTGTCGCCATTCGCGCGCATCAACCCCTGCGGTTATGCCGGTTTGGGCGTCACCCAGGTGCGGGATCTGGGCGGGCCAGCGGACTGCCGCGTGGTCGGCCGTGAGATCGTCTCGCAACTGCGGCACCAGCTCGACGTCAAAACTGAACATCCTCTTACCTGCTGAGTAATGCGCCGCATCTTGATATAGTCTGACCGCGCGGTCAGCCCCGTGCATACCACCACTCCGATGAACTCACCTACGCCTACGCCCCCATCCCAGCACGACAACACGGCGCCTCTGGTCGAGGTCCGCGAGCTGTGCTTCGGCTATGGCCGGCGGTTAATCTTCGACCACATCGATCTCGATATTCCGCGCGGCAAGGTCACCGCCATCATGGGGCCGTCAGGCACCGGCAAGACCACCCTGCTGCGACTGATCGGTGGCCAGATTCGCCCCGCGTCGGGCAGCATTCGTTTCGACGGCGTCGACGTGCACCAGCAGTCGCGCAGCGGACTCTACGACCTGCGCAAACGCATGGGCATGCTGTTCCAGAATGGCGCGCTGCTGACCGATCTGTCGGTATTCGAGAACGTCGCTTTCCCGCTGCGCGAACACACGCAGTTGCCGGAGTCGATGATCCGCGATCTGGTGCTGATGAAACTGGAAGCGGTTGGCCTGCGCGGCGCGCGCGATCTCGCCGTCGATGAACTCTCCGGCGGTATGGCTCGTCGGGTAGCACTGGCTCGCGCCATCGCGCTGGATCCGGAAATGGTGATGTACGACGAGCCCTTCACCGGCCAGGATCCGATCTCCCTCGGCGTGCTGGCGCGTTTGATCCGCACGCTCAACCAAGCCTTGGGACTGACTTCCATCGTGGTCAGTCACGATGTCGCCGAATTACTTTCGATCGCCGATCAGGTCTGCGTGCTGTCGGGCAGCAAAGTGATTGCGCAAGGGACACCGGACCAAGTCAGGCAATCGGTCGATACGCGCGCACGCCAGTTTCTCGACGGCCAACCCGACGGGCCAGTCGCTTTCCACTATCCTGCGCCACCGCTGGCGCAGGATTTCGGCCTGCAAACGGGGACGACGCGCGCATGAAACAGATCTACGCCGTACTGCGCGATTTCCTGTCTGGCCTGGGACGCGCCACCCTGTTTTTCTTTGCCCTGCTGGCGGCAATGCCAGCGGTGGCGCTGCGACCGCGCGTGTTCCTGCGCCAGATTTACATGGTCGGCACACTGTCGCTGGTGATTATCGTCATCTCCGGCAGTTTCGTCGGCATGGTGTTGGCGCTGCAGGGCTACCGCACGCTGTCGAATTTCGGTGCCGGCGCCTCACTGGGGGTCTTCGTCGCCTTCACCGTGATTCGTGAACTCGGACCGGTAGTAACGGGACTGCTGTTCGCCGGCCGTGCCGGCTCCGCGCTGGCCGCAGAGATCGGCCTGATGCGCGCGACCGACCAGCTCTCAGGCATGGAGATGATGGGCGTCGATCCGATGCGCTACGTCGCCGCCCCACGCTTCCTGGCCGGCGTCATCGCCATGCCGCTGCTGGCATCGATCTTTTCGGTGATGGCGATCGGCGTCGCTGGCGGCTACCTGATCGGGGTGCAGTTGCTGGGGGTCGATCCCGGCGCCTACTGGTCGCAGATCCACGCCAACCTGGCGCCGCTGGACATCTGGCAGAGCCTGATCAAGAGCCTGGTGTTCGGCGCCACCGTGAGTTGGATCGCAGTCTACCAAGGCTATCACGCCGCCCCTAACTCGGAAGGCGTATCCAACGCCACCACCACTACTGTGGTGGCCTCGTCACTAGCGATCCTGGGGCTGGATTTCGTGTTGACCGCGTTCATGTTTCAATGATGAACACCGAGGATATTCATGCTCGATTCAGGCAATCACTGCTCTTATGGTCTTGAGGAACTGATATGCAATCACGCGCACTAGAGATGCTGGTCGGCTTCTTCGTCTGCCTTGGAGTGGCGGCCGTCTTCGTTCTGACCTTCCGTGTCGCCAGCGTCAAATCCGTAGGCAGCGGCGGCAGCTATACCGTGACCGCAGACTTCGACAACATCGGTAGTCTCTCTGCGGGGGCCTCGGTCAAAATGGCCGGTGTCCGCATCGGCAGCGTTACCGGTATCCATATCGATCCTAAGACATTCCAGGCCGTGGTGAACCTGTCGATCAGCGACAAGCAGAGCGACCTTCCAACCGATTCCGCGGCCAAGATTCTCACCGCGGGGTTGCTCGGTGAACAATATGTCGGCATCGATCCAGGTGGCGCACCTGATTCCCTCAAGAACGGCGGCCACATCGAATTCACCCAGTCCGCTTTCGTATTGGAGAACATTATCGGACAGTTTCTGGTCAACATGACGCAGGAGAAAAGCAAGTTGTCATCGGACGACCATGCTTCATCGCCAGCACCGGCTGCTTCAACATCGCATTAAAATCCTTGAACGGGCTCGTAAAGAGAAACATCATGATCAAACGCCTATGCCTATCGCTCAGTCTGCTGCTGTTTGCCGTCGGCACCGTGCACGCGACTGCGCCGCAAAGTCCGGAGGATAGCCTGCGCAGCGCGGTCGAACAGTTGCAGAGCCTGATCCACAAGAATCACAAACAGTACAAGGCCGACCGCGCATCCTTCTACGAGGTGGTCGACAAAATCGCGGTGCCACGCTTTGACGTGCCCTATATCGGACAAATAGTTCTGGCGCGCTACTGGCGCACCGCCACGCCTACCCAACGCAAGGAGTTCCAGTCCGCGTTCAAGGGCATGCTGATCCGCTCTTACGCCAACGCGCTGCTGGAAAACGCCAAATCGACCAAAGTAGTGTGGGAGCCTTCACGCGTCGACACTGATGCCAAGCGGGCTACCGTCAATACCCAACTGGTGCAGGACACCGGCCAGAAATATCCGATCAGCTTTTCCATGCACAAGATCGACGGCGACTGGAAGATCTACGACATTACCGTCAACAACATTTCACTGGCGCTGAATTTCCGCTCACAGATCACCGCGGACGTGAAGCGCTCGGGGCTGGATGCGGTGATCAAACGCATGCAGAGCGGACAGATGACCAAGCCAGAACCCGCGAGCTGAACCGGTGATGCAAGCTACGGCCATTACGCGCATTGAAGGCCCGCTGAATTTCAGCCGGGTCGTCGAGGTTCTGTCCGGCAGTCATCAGTTCATCAGCGTCGGGAAGTTCGATCTGTCAGCGATCAGAAGCATGGACAGCGTCGGTATATCCCTGCTGCTGGAGCTGTCGCGACGCGCACAGAAAATCGGGGGAAGCTTGGAGATTCACGGCGCCTCACCTCAGGTCAGGGCGTTGGCGGATTTCTTCAAGGTGAAACCGCTCTTGCGGTTCGTGGACCCTTGATGCGACCGTAAAATACTACCCCGCTTTGGCTACAATAGGCGCACTCGGTGTAGCTGCGTAAACAGAACCCGGGTCTCGTTGCGAAGTTCAGAGAGGTACGTGTCGAAGTAGTGCCAGGCTCAACACGAACTTCAGCGTGCGCGGCAATTGCCGTTGTTCATGTGTTAGTTTCGTAATGGATCGTTTGTGGGGGAAGGATGCTATGAAAATCACCATCATCGTCACTGCGCTGCTGGCCGCAGCCCTGCTACAGGGTTGCGCGCACACGCCGCCGAGCGATCCTGCTGACCCGCTGGAATCAATCAATCGCCCCATCTACACCTTCAACACCGAGCTGGATCGATACGCACTGAAACCGGTCGCTCAAGGCTACGTCGATGTGGTGCCGGTTTTTGCGCGCACGGCTGTCACCAATTTCTTCGCCAACCTGGCCTATCCCAAGGTCATCGTCAACGATGCTCTGCAGGCCAAATTCATACAGAGTGGTAAAGACCTCACCCGTTTCGTAGTCAATTCGATCTATGGCGTCGGAGGCCTGATTGACGTCGGCAGTCGCGTCGGCTTGCCCCTTCACAATGAGGATTTCGGACAGACGCTGGGCTATTGGGGCGTGGGGCCCGGCTGGTACCTGATGCTGCCATTGCTGGGCCCGTCCGACAATCGTGACCTGGTGGGTTTCGGCGCCGATACGCTCATGTCATCAACCTATCTCCTTCCCGGCCGTTACGACCTGCCCAAATACAGCGTCGACGCGTTGTTCTTGGTGAATCTGCGCGCCAACCTGCTGGGCACCACAAGCCTGCTGGAATCACAATTCGACCCTTACATCTTCGTACGCTCTGCCTATCTGCAACACCGCCGAGCGCTGGTCTATGACGGCAATCCGCCACAGGAGGACCTTGAGCTGATCCCTGACGCTGGCGACGACGACACAGCGCCAGCACCGTAGCCCCGAAAGCAAGCACTTTTCAGACACCGCCGGCGTGGGACTGGATTACACCGGTACCCGCACTATTGAACCGGTGCGACACAAACGATAAATCCTGCAGACGCGACGTTGTCGTTCAGACCCGCTGTGGCTGCGAGCGGTCGGTTCAACATAGCGCAACAAATGCCCCGGATTTCTCTGAATCATTTTTCAGATTCAGAACAGCTAAATCCAGATTTTCCAGCCCAGCCTCTACAAATTGCTCCGGCTGACTGTTGAGCGATCGTTTCGTGCCAGGAGCGACCTGTAGGCATTCTAAGCTGGTCGACCGTTGCCGACCCAAAGCTGACGTTACGATAAACTCAACCTGACCCTGTTTTTGGCTGGGCTTAGTGCCATTTGGTACCGTCCTGTGCAAGCGCGATAGCAAAAACACAATCATTCCTTGGGAGAATCATCCATGGCAAAGGCACGCATTGCGGCACGCAGTCCGATAGAGGTTCATATGGAGCCGGGCCAGTACCACTGGTGCGCCTGCGGCCGCTCCAAAAATCAGCCATTTTGTGATGGTTCGCACGTCGGCACCGGAATTCGCCCGGTGACCTTCACGGTAGCCGAGGAAACGGATGCCTGGTTGTGCAGGTGCAAACAAACGGGCGACGCCCCGTACTGCGACAGCACGCACAAGACGCTGCCCGAAGGCGTGATGGAACTGGAGAGCCGGCACTCGATCGAGGCCAGTTCCGTCAAACCGAAGATGGTGGCCGCGCCGTCCCGTGCCGATGACGCGAATAACGACAACGAGGCCCCGCCGCCGGTCAACACGCGGGAAGAGCCCACGGTGGAGTTCATCCACGCGCTGGCGCGTGATGGGCTCAAGTTCACCGGCAAGGATGGCCCCCTCGACGCCATGGGCGTACCGCGTGCCAAATTGCCGCACTGGGACGACATTCAGATTCTGACGGCGCAATTTGCAAGTCGGCCGCTGCAGGACGACGCGCCGGTAGAAACGAGTCTGGTGGTAGGGCCGAATGCAGAAAAGCCATTGCGTTTGGACATCCCTTTGCTGGTCTCGGACATGAGCTTTGGCGCCATCTCGCAAGAGGCCAAACTGGCGCTGGCCAGGGGTTCCGAGCTGGCCGGCACCGGCATCTGCTCGGGCGAGGGTGGCATGCTGCCGGAGGCGCAGCAAAACAATTCGCGTTATTTCTACGAGCTGGCCTCGGCCAAATTCGGCTGGAGCGAGTCCATACCGGCGATGGTGCAGGCTTTCCACTTCAAGGGTGGACAGGCCGCCAAGACCGGCACCGGCGGCCACCTGCCAGGCGCCAAGGTAACCGAGCAGATCGCGGCCGTGCGCCATCTGCCGCCAGGCAAGGACGCCATCTCGCCCGCCACTTTTATCGACCTGAAAACAGCGGCGGACTTCAAGGACTTTGCCGACCACGTGCGCGAGCTGTCCGGCGGCATTCCCATCGGCTTCAAATTGTCAGCGCAGCACATTGAAAAAGACATCGACTTTGCGCTGGAGGCCACGGCCGACTACATCATCCTGGACGGCCGCGGCGGCGGCACCGGCGCGGCGCCGCTGCTGTTTCGCGACAACATTTCGGTGCCCACCATCCCGGCACTGGCACGCGCCCGGCGTCACTTGCGGCGCTGCAATCGCGAGGATGTGACGCTGATCATCACGGGCGGCATTCGCACACCATCAGACTTCATCAAGGCCATGTGCCTGGGTGCCGATGGCGTCGCCTTGGCCAACAGCGCCATCCAGGCCATTGGCTGCATTGGCGCGCGCATTTGCCACACCAACAATTGCCCCACCGGCATCACCACCCAGCGCGAGGACTTGCGTGCACGGCTCAAGGTCGGTGTTTCTGCCGAGCGGCTGGAGCGTTTCTTCAACGCCTCGGTGACCATGATGCAAGTGATGGCCCGCGCCTGCGGCCACGAGCGCTTGGCCGACTTCACCGTTGACGACCTGACCACCTGGAAGAAAGAAACCGCCGAGCTTTCGGGCGTTGCCTACGCCGGCTTGGCCGGTTGAGACCCTCTTGTTTCCGGCACCTCGCCGATGCCAATAGTGCCGAGGACGGAGCCGAAAACAAGCAGTGCGCCATCGGAGGAACGCATCCGAAACGGACCACCCATCGTCCTGAACCATGACGACGAAACCGTGGAAAACCTGTTTATGGCGTTTGGGTAACTACAGGGTCTGAGCCACTTCTGGGCTTCACAGAAGCCGTCTTACAGGCTGCCTCAGCAAGGGACGGGGTAAAGTGACGATTCGAGCGTCAGTTTTTGACCGAAGCGCGCCAACGTGGCGAGACTGATCAATGTTCGCTTTGGGCTGGTTGTCGTCGGTCGAGGGTTTGGGAAGCCTACGGCACATCAGAACGCACTCCGGCGCCAGCAGACCATTTCGCTACAGCGACCGTTACAATCTCGGCCTAGTGCAACAACGGCCATGTAATTCATTGTTTTACATAGGGCCATGATCGTGTTCTTGCGTAACGCTTACGTTCAATGCCCAACAATACTCCGTGTTATCGGTTGCGCGCGACCAACAAATCATCACGATATCAGCACAACACAGGCACTACGAAAGTGGAGAGAGGATAAACCCGCCGCATCAACAAGTGCTCAATCGACCCAGCTTCGAGCATTCTGGAATAGTCGCAGCCACGGCGTGTGATGCTCGAAGCGCTGCGGCCACCATGAACCCGTGACCGGTGAAATAGTGCGCTCCGGATGCGGCATCATGATGGTAACGCGCCCATCCTCGTTGCACAGACTGGTGATCCCTTGCGGCGAACCGTTGGGGTTGGCCGGATAATTGTCGGCAACAGCGCCGGCATTGTCGATATAGCGCAGCGTTACCTGTCCGGCTCTGTGCATCGCGCCGATAGCGTCGATCCCGGCAAACTCGGCACGGCCCTCGCCGTGCGAGACCGCGACTGGCAAGCGCGAGCCGGCCATGCCGGCGAACAGGATCGAACGGTTTTCGAGCACTTCCACTAGAGTCCAGCGCGCTTCGAACTGCTCGGAGCGATTGCGCTGGAAACTCGGCCAATGTTGCGCGCCGGGGACGATGTCCTTCAACGCGGCCAACATCTGGCAGCCGTTGCAGACGCCTAGTACGAAACGGTCGCTGCGCTGAAAAAAGGCCTCAAACTGATCGCGCGCGCGTGAGTTGAACAGAATCGACTTGGCCCAACCCTGCCCCGCACCCAACACGTCACCGTAGGAAAAGCCGCCACCGGCGGCCACGCCGACGAAACCGCCCAGGCTGCAGCGGCCTTCGAGCAGATCGCTCATGTGGACGTCGTGCGGGGTGAAGCCGGCCGCCTCGAAAGCGTAAGCCATTTCCGACTGGCCGTTGACGCCCTGCTCGCGCAGGATTGCAACCGGCGGCTTGTGGCCGCCAAGATTGTGGATCGAGGATTGGCGATGGGGATCGGAGCACAGCTGCATCGACAGGCCCGGATCGGCGGCATCGCCG
>CAJDWY010000040.1_pt1 | contig 16799 bp, 15 predicted proteins | sample 7391751 | NCBI WGS metagenome assembly CAJDWY01 (sample SAMEA7055745, study PRJEB34461) | soil metagenome | biome: terrestrial ecosystem; feature: Peninsula; material: soil | place: Antarctica | collected 2016
AGCTCGGCATCAGCGTCGAATAGCGAAACCTGTAGCGGCGCCGCATCCAGCGCTCCGCGCTCCTGCTGCAGGTGATGCTGGCGCGTCTCAATCTGCTGCGCCGCGTGATCGAGTCCCTGCAACCGCGCACGCTCGCCCTCGGCTTCGAGCATCGGTGCCTGTGCGCGCTGGTTGAAGTCCTCCCACTGTGCCTGTTCGAAGGAGAACCGTTCTTCCGTCTGCTGCGCTTCCTCGCTTAGTGTCTGTTCCCGCGCAGCGCTAGATTCGGCCTGACTCTGCGCCTCCTGCAGCTCATGCAGCACCTCGTCGCGGCGTTGCGTCTCGCGCTTGCTGCGCTCGGCGGCTTCGGCCAGCTGTGCATCGATCTGCTGCAACTCGCGGCCGTGCAACGTCTGTAATTCGCGCGCATGGGCCAGCGCCTGTTCCTCACGCGCAAGTGCGGCTTCGGATTGGTACACCGCGCCCTGTTGAACATTGAGCGCGTCTACCGCTGCGCGTTGCGCGGTTTCCGCCTGACTGCGCTGGGCGTCCGCCGCAATCAGCGCGGCGCGCGTGGACTCGAGACCGCCCTCAAGCTGCCGGATGGCGTCCTGCTGCTGTGCCGCTTGCGCTTGCAATGCGCGCTGCCGCAGCAGCAGGACTTCGGTCCTGATTACCCGTTCGCGCTGCTTCAGTTCACGATATTTCTCGGCGGCGGCCGCCTGCCGCGCGAGCACCGTCAGGCGCTGCTGGATCTCGCCTTCGAGATCTGCCAGCCGCTCCAAGTTCTCGCGTGTCTGGCGGACGCGCGTCTCGGTCTCGCGGCGGCGATCCTTATAGCGCGAGATGCCGGCGGCTTCCTCCAGCCACAGGCGCAGTTCCTCGGGTTTGGCATCCACCAACCGCGAGATGGTGCCCTGTTCGAGAATCGCGTACTGATTGCGGCCGCCCAGCCCGGTGCCGAGAAACAGATCGACGACGTCGCGCTTGAGGCATTTCTGGCCGTTGATGAAATACTGTGAGCCGTCGCCGCGCACCACCTCTCGACGCACGGCGATCTCGGCGTAGCTGCCATAGGCGCCCTGCACACTGTTGTCGGAGTTATCGAACAACAGTTCGACTGAGGCGCGGCCGCCGGGCTTGCGGCCCTTGGCGCCGTTGAAGATGACATCCTCGGACTCGCTGCCGCGCAGCGACTTTGCGCTGCTCTCGCCCAGCACCCAGCGCACCGCGTCGATCAAATTGGATTTGCCGCTGCCGTTGGGGCCGACCACGGCGGTCAGATTGGTCGGCAGCGGCAGCGTGGTGACGCCCACGAAGGATTTGAATCCGGCCAACTTGATTGCGGTGAGGCGCATGCGCGGTTCGGAGGGATCGTGGACTCGCCGGAAGACCGTCGACAGGGGCAGATGGAATCGTTCTATTGTAATGGATTGAGGCGCAGCGGCACATGTCGGGCTACCCGGGCTCCAGCCCGCTCATGCGGCAGGTTTGGCACAATGTTCGCAGTCCCCATCACGATGTGTCATGTCCACCCAGCCCAGCGAGTCACTCGAAACTTTCCCCAATCCGAATCCACAGCGCGATTTCGTGATCCGCATGCGCATGCCTGAATTCACCTGTGTCTGTCCCAAGACCGGTCAACCCGATTTCGCCACACTGTACCTCGAGTACATTCCAGAAAGAAGTTGTATCGAACTGAAGTCACTAAAATCATACATATGGAGTTATCGCGATAAAGGTACTTTTCAGGCATCTATACTCATGTTGTCGCCGAACATCGCTCAGCGGACTGGCGGCCGACTTCGGTCGAGGCGGTGCAGTTACCACCAGCGATGTGGGACGGCTTCAAGAACCGCTATTGATCCGACATGTCAGGACTGTCTATCAAAACTTGATCTGGCCAAAAACGCCAATTTCGTTGGTCTGAAGCCTGTGCGTGTTGTCCTTAAGCCTCTCGTATTTATAGACCAGTGAAACCAAGATGCTCTTGCGCACCGCGTACTGCGCGCCGACGTTGAAATAGGTGTCCCTGAGCGAGGGATCAACGTCCTTGCTCAATCTGGCATGGTCGAAGCGGCCAAACACGGTCAGCGGTTGGAGCACCTGGTAGCTGCTCCACAGCGAATAGCCGGCGGCCCGGTCCTTGGCCAAGGGCATGCCCATCGGAGAGAGTATGGCGTTGGTGGTGGTGCCGTCCGGCTGCGTGGTTTTGATTGGGTTGTTCTCAATGAAGGCCTCACCGCCGAGGCGCAAGTCGTGGCCGACGTAAGCGACCACCGCGTCATAGCGCGTCTGGGTATTGGTCGGCGCGTTTGAGCCGCCTTTCTCCTGGCCGCGCATGCCGTGGTAAACGCCGCCGGCAATGGTGAACCCTTCCAACGGATGCACGCTGATGCGCAGACTCAGATCGGGCCGTACTGAGCGGCCGGTAACATTACTGTAGCCGGCGCCGTTCACGATCGAGGCTTGATAGTCGATAATGCCCTGCTTGCCGAGCGCGTGCAGGCCGACATCAGCCGAGTTGGCCAGACCGAAACGATCAAGAATGGTTTTTTCGACATAGCGGAAGCCGTACAAATGCTCGACGTACGGAATTCAAGGCATATCGGCAGAACCGGCGCGCAACTTGAACAGCGGGTAGAAGTTGCCCTGCGCGAAGGCCTTCTTCACGAACAGGTTAGATTTGCCGTCGCTGCTGTCGTACTTGAAATCGGTAGTCAGGTTGACCGACCAGGTGTCGTCGAACTTGTGGGTGACACTGAAGTAGAAGCGCTTGATGTCGAAGCCGAAGCCTTTAGCGTCAGTGTCCACACCGTCGCGTTTCTGAAAGATGTTGGAACCGTCAATGTAGATCTTGCCCCCGAACGAGGTTCCCGACAATAGATCCGCGTGCGCTACGCCAATGCCTACAGCATAAAATACTGCAAAGATAAGATACTGGAATAATTTGTTAACTTATATTCTCCCGTCGATGAAGGCCCCCGCAGATGCTTGATCGCTGACGTTCGGTGAGGCGCCGTAGCAGCACTTGCGTACCCTGATCGAGCAGCCAGCCCGAACATCAGCAGCAAGTGATCGCCGCAACGCTGTCATGACGACCGGTTACTCACGGCCGTAATGATGTAGACGGGGTGTGTAGGGAATATGTCTGAATGATGACGTTTCTGTGACAAACCGCCGGAGGGCGGCAGTCACTCAACTGGCCGGATGTGTGCCGGGTGCGTCAACTCGCCGCGATGCACGCGATGCACCGGGAAGTGGCAGGTAAAGGTACTGCCCGCGCCAGGCTCGCTCTCAACCTGCAACCGCGCTTCGTGCTGCTCCAGCGCATGCTTGACGATGGACAGACCGAGACCGGTGCCGCCGCTGGCGCGTGAGCGGGCCACATCGACCCGGTAAAACCGCTCGGTAATGCGCGGCAGGTCCTTCTCGGCGATGCCGATGCCGGTGTCCGTCACCGCGAGATACGCACCTTGCTCGTCGCCCCACCAGCGCAATTTGATGGTGCCGTCTGCGGGGGTGTAGTACACCGCGTTGACCAAAAGATTGGCGAATATGCTGCGAATCTCGCCCTTGCGGCCAAACAGCCACAAATCGGACTCCGCTTCGAGCTCGAATCTATGACGGTCGCTCGACAACGCCATTGCTTCTTTGAGCAGGTGATCGAGCATTTTCGGCACATTGATCAGATCCTGCCGGCTCTGCAACACGTCCGACTCCAACTGCGCCAACTTGAGCATGTCGTTGACCAGCGCTTCCATCCGCACGACCTGCCCACGCATTTCCTGCAACGGCGCCTGCCAGTTCGCCAGCCCTCCACCCGCCTGCGACTCCGGCTCCATCACATCGAGATAACCGCGCAAAACCGTCAGGGGCGTGCGCAACTCATGTGAAGCGTTGGCGACGAAATCGCGCCGCGCTTGTTCCATGCGCCGAATCTCGGAGACATCGCGCACGATCATCAAGCGCTGGCGTTCGCCATACGGAATAATTCGGAACGATAGACGAATGCCTGGATTGATCGGCGATGGCGTATCGACTTCACCGGGATATTCGTCGCGCCCGAAGTAGCTGGTAAAAGCCGGGTGGCGGACCAGATTGGCAATACGCTGGCCGATATCCTGCGGGCTGCGCAAGCTCAGCAGCGCTTGCGCGGCATCGTTGAACCAGACGATTTCGCCGTAGGGGCCGAGCACCACGCCGCCGTAGGGCAGCGCCGCGGTAGAGGCATGAAACTCCGACAGGATGTTGCCCAGGCGCTTCTTGCGCTTGCGGTTGCGCCGCTGCAGCAGACTAAGACCATCAAACACGTCGCCCCAGAGTCCACTGGTAGCCGGCAGTTCCACCTGTTTTGGTTTGTTCAGCCAGGTGCGCAGCGTCCGCAAATTGCGCAGTTGCGTGAACAGATACAACAGCAGCGCCGCCAGCAGGCCCAGACGCCAATCACCGCTGATCCACAACACCAGCACGCCGGCCAGACCGCGCACGACGATGCGTCCCAGTTCCTCTCTCAGCGGCGGCGACATGGATCGCACTTAAAACCTCAGGGTTGGCCCGAGAAACGGTAGCCGGCACCGCGCACGGTCTGGATCATCGCCGCATAACCGTGCGGTTCCAGCGCCTTGCGCAATCGACGGATATGCACATCCACCGTGCGTTCTTCGACGTACACGTTCTGCCCCCAGACCCGATCCAACAGTTGTTCGCGCGAATAGAGGCGTTCTGGATGGCTGATGAAGAAGTGCAGCAGGCGGTACTCGGTCGGCCCCAGGTGGATCGGCCCGCCGCGGGCCGAGACGCGCCGACTGGCGGCATCCAGATGCAGCCCGGCCATCGACAATTGCTCCGCCTCGCCGCCCGCCAGCGTCCGCCGCAGCACGGCTTGAATCCGCGCTATCAGCTCCGGCAGCGAAAACGGTTTGGAGACGTAATCGTCACAGCCGCTATCGAGGCCGCGCACCTTGTCCCGTTCCTCGGCGCGCGCCGTCACCATGATCAACGGAATGTCCTGCGTCTGCACCACAGCCCTGAGCTCGCGTGCGAATTCAAGACCAGAGGTGCCCGGCATCATCCAGTCCAGCAGGATCAGATCCGGATGCACGGCCGCGACCGCCAACCGCGCCTCTGCTGCGTTGCCGGCGACAGCAATCCGAAACCCGGCCCGCTGCAGCGCAAAACGTAGCATCTCGCGAATCGGCGCCTCGTCTTCAACCACCAGAATCTGCTTGCCCTGCATGCCTATGTCACTTGCACCCAGTCAGTCTGCAAACGGGATACGGCATTGTGGCTTGTAACGCGCCGGTTACAGGCGGCGCAACACCACGCTGCCGGCCGAATAACCCGCCCCGAAAGCACATAGCACCCCCACGTCTCCGGGTTTCAGGTCGGTATGGTACTTGTGGAAAGCAATAACCGATCCGGCGGAGCTGGTATTGGCATATTCATCGAGGATCACCGGCGCTTCCTCGACCGTGGCTTCGCGGCCGAGGACGCGTTTGACGATCAGATGGTTCATCGCAAGGTTGGCCTGGTGCAGCCAGAAGCGCTTGACCTGCGACACCTCGATGCCGAGATCGGCCAGATGGCCGAGGATCAACTCGGACGCCAGCGGCACCACTTCCTTGAACACCTTGCGTCCCTGCTGCGTGAACAGTACGTCGTCCCATGGGCGCGCCGGTTCCTCGCTGGCATTGAGGAAGCCGAAGTTGTTGCGGATGTTGTTGGAGAATCGAGTCGCCAGCCGGGTGCCGAGAATCTCGAACGGCGCTTCGCCATGCGTGCCCTCGACCGGCTCCACCAGCAAGGCGGTGGCCGCATCGCCGAAAATGAAATGGCAATCGCGGTTGCGGAAATTGAGATGACCGGTGCAAATTTCCGGGCTCACCACCAGCGCGGCACGCGCCGAACCCTGCGCAACCGCATCGGCTGCGGCCTGCACGCCAAATGCGGCCGAGGCGCAGGCAACGTTCATGTCGTAGCCGTAACCCCCCGTGCCCAGATAGTGCTGCAACTCCACCGCGATCGCCGGATACGGCCGCTGCAGGTTGGAACAGGCCACCAGGACGGCGTCCACATCCCATGCGGAACGCCCTGCCCGGCTCAGGGATTCGCGAGCGGCCGACAGCCCCATCTCGCACATCAACGAAGGTTCATCGTTGCCCCGCACTCGAATTCGCGGACGCATCGTCTGCGGATCGAGCACCCCTTCACGATCCACCACATGACGTGAACGGATGCCCGAAGCCTTGATGATGAACTCGGCACTGGACAGCGGCAGCGGCTGCGCGTCACCGGCGGCGATGGCCGTTGAGTTAGCGGCGTTTTCGCGTTCGGCGTAGGTGTTGTACGCAGCCACCAATTCTTCGTTAAGGATTGAGGCTGGTGGTGCATACAAACCCGAACCGCTGATACAGACTCCGTTCATGACGGATCCCGCCCCCATTCATGGCAATTTATGCCGCGTCGTCCGTGGTTGAGGTTGGGACTGAGGTTGAGGGTGGGACTGAGGTTGAGGGTGGGACTGAGGTTGAGGGTGGGACTGAGGTTGAGGGTGGAACTGAGGTTGAGGTTGAGGTTGGGGTTGGGGTTGGGGTTGAGGCTAATGAAGTCCAGCCCGCCACCTCCGCCACATGCCGCAGTGTATCGGCAACCACCGATTCTCCGCGAAACGTCAGATGTCCACCTGGAAACCAGTGCACCGGCACCTGCCAGTGTTCGGACAGAAGCAGCGGCTGTTCGGGCGGCACCACGCGGTCGGCGCTGCCGGCGAAAATCGCCAAGCGTTCGCGCGGCAACTGCGGCTTGGAAGCCAACGGCGAGACTACCTTCAGCAAGTCAGCATAGCGCGCCTGGTTCAAGCCGTGTGCAGCGAAATAGCGTTGATGCGCCTGCGGCAAGTGCTGCCACAGTATCGGCGCAAAATCGGCGATCGGGACGCCGGCCACGACGAAATCCAGCTCCGGCTCGTAGGCCGCCAGCAAAGCGGCGTTATAGCCGCCGAGGCTGTAGCCGAGCACGCCGATACGGGCCTCCGGCTCCTGCGTGCGGATCCACGCCAGCGTGCGCCGCAGATCCCACAGCGTCTGCGCCTCGGCGAACAACAGATTCACCGGATTGCCGTCGAGGAAATGGTCGCCGCTGCGTCGGCTGATACGGCGCGCGCCGTGCAGCGGCAGCGCCGGCAGTACCAGGTTGTAACCGAGCTTGTCCACCAGCGTCTTGGGTCGGAACAACCTCAGATCCATCCACGCAGCCCCCATGCGATAGCCGTGCAGGCCCAGCAGCCAGGGCCGTCCGGCTTGCGGTTGACGGAACACGCGCGACTTACAACGCGCATTTAGTGGATCGTTGAGCCATACCGGCAGGCTAGACAGACCTGCGGGGGGAACATAGTCGCTGGCAAACTCGACCAATTGAAAATCGTGTCCCATCGCACGAGCCGATTTCAACTCGACATCCTGCGGTGCCGATGGGGTGCTGTGAAAGCCATCGGGCCATCCCCAGTCGGGCGTCTGCATCAGACGCTCGACCTGGTCGATCTGTTCGCAGACGGCTTGCGCAGCATCACCATTGGGCAGTTTGGCGGTGCCGACGAAGTAGCCGACCAACGCTTCATCGAGTGCCACCTTCGCATCAGTGCGCAAGTTCAGTGGCGGCGCCGGCACCGACGCCGGCAGACCGGCATACAGCAGCGACATACGGCCGGCACAAAGGTAACTGACGATGGACAGGAGCTCACGGCGCCCAACCCCATGTACTGGGTGATTTTGTCCTCCCCAGGCCACAGCAGCATGGCCACGCCCGACGCCAGCAGCAAGACGCCGGGCAGCAGCCCAAGCAACAGCGACCAGCCTCCGGCGCCGACGCACAGCCAGAACAAACCGGCGATAATGGCGGGCCAGGCCCGCAGTGACCACTGGCGTGGAAGATAGTCGTTCATGCGTTTAGTCTCTCCATGGTTTTGTATGGATCTTCGTCAGGATAGCTGGCCTACTGCCGACCGATTCAACCGCCGCCCCGCAGATGAATGACGGGAAAGCAGGCGAAACGCCGGGATGATCTCGGCGATGACCTTGGACTGCATTATGCCAGCGCGCAACATCAACAGTGTGAAACTGTGCAGGATGAGGGCGCGGTTTTCGAACACGCTGCCCACCAGTGGAACACGGCGATCATCGATCATCTGGACGCTGTCGCCAAGTTCATCGCCGAAGGTGAACCGCAGGCTCACACGTACTTCCAACGGTTCCTGTTGGCGCTGGTGACGACCCACGACGCGGATTTTGGCTACCATAACTGCATACTCCAGCCAGTTTCGACGCCGGCCTCAGCGTCTGCATTCATCCCCATGCTCCACTCCAGCTCCTGTGCCCGATCATCCCCGATCACCTCGTGTGCTTCGCCCACGGCAATGAAAGCGGCCCGTTGGGGAATCAAGATCACGCGGCTTGCCGAAGTCGCGCGCCGACAAGGCTATGCCGTAATTAAGTCTTGATTATAGCCATACCCAACACCAACACAAGCGCACGCATCTGTTGACGGTCGCGCCGCAGGCGCGACACACGTTGATCCTGGCCGGATCGAGTATGGGCGGCTACGTCTCGGCGATGGCCTGCAGCGCGTTGCAACCGGCCGCCCTGTTCCTGGTGGCATCGGCACTGTTGTACTTCGACGGCTTCGACGAAGAGCCGCCGGACATCCCCGCACGATGCGAAGTGGTGCACGGCTGGGCCGATGACGTCGTGCCGGTGGAGCGCGTCATCCGATTTGCCCGGCGCAATCGTGCGCGCCTGCATCTGCTGGACAACGGCCATACTCGCAACGACCGCCTGCCTGCACTGGAACTTGTATTTGTGGATCTGCTGCGCCGTGCGCGCGAGATACCGCATACCACCGGCCATTGATGGAGTCGTGACTGTTTTGCTGAAGGAGGCCGTGAACGCCGTTTTCTGCGATTCCGCAAGTTATCGTGCATGCGTCAGATCAAGGACGCCCCACCGAAGCGCTGCTAAGATTTGGCCTTGGTGATCACTCGAATGAGGGATGACATGGATCAAAGCGGCATCGCGGATCGCCCGCTGATATTGCCATTGCAGGCCGCCTCGCTGGCGATCGCGCAAAGCAAATACTTTCTGCCCGATGAGAATCTGGAAGGGATGCGCCGCAGGTTGGCGCGAACGCTGGCGCGCCAGGAAGCTGTCCCCGAGCGCTGGGAAGAAATTTTTTATCACGCGCTGTGCTTCGCCTACCCGGGCGGGCGGATCATGGCCAACGCTGGCGCGGAACACTTCAAGCCGGGAGTTTCCACCATCAACTGCACGGTGTCGCGCAGCATCGACGACTCCATGGCCGGCATCATGAGCGCGCTGAGCGAAGCCGCGCTGACATTGAAGGCGGGCTGCGGCATCGGCTACGACTTCAGCACCCTGCGACCGCGTGGCGCCTGGGTGCAAGGCGCCGGAGCGCACACCAGTGGCCCACTGCCGTTCATGGATGTCTTCGATGCGGCCTGTAAAACCGTTGCCAGCGCCGGCGGCCGTCGCGGTGCGCAGATGGGTTGTCTGGAAATCTCCCACCCGGATATCGAGAGCTTCATCGTCGCCAAACGTGAAAACGGTCGCCTGCGCAGTTTCAATCTGTCCTGTCTGATAACCGATGAATTCGTGCAGGCGGTGCGCGAGGACCAGCCGTGGCCACTGGTGTTCCCGGCCCTGCCCGGCGATGCGCCCGACGCCGAGATGGTCTGGCGCGGCTGGCCGCTACACGACCCGCACTACCGATACGACGCCAACGGCCGGGTGGCCTGCCGGGTGTATCGCACGGCGCCGGCACGCGATCTGTGGCAACTGATCATGCGCGCCACCTACGAGTATTCGGATCCGGGTTTCGTGCTGTTGTCCGAATACAACCGCATGAATCCATTGTGGTTCTGTGAGGCGATCCGTACCACCAACCCCTGCGGTGAACAGGGTCTGCCGCCGTACGGCGCCTGCCTGTTGGGATCGATCAACCTCGCCGCTTTAGTGCAACAACCGTTTTCCGCCTCGGCCCGCTTTGATTTCGAGACTTTCCGCGAGGTGGTGCGGGTGTTCTCGCGGATGCTGGATAACGTCGTCGAGATCAACGGCCTGCCGCTGGCCGGCCAGCGTGCGGAGATCGTCGCCAAGCGCCGCCACGGGCTGGGCTATCTGGGCCTCGGTTCGGCGCTGGTGATGCTGGGCATCCGCTACGGCACCCCGGAAGCGGTGGCTTTTACCGAAACGGTGACAAAATCCCTGGCACTCGAATCCTGGCGCGCAGCGCTGGAACTAGCGCGCGAAAAGGGGCCGGCACCGATTCTCACCGATATTTTTGAAATCACTCCGGCGCATCTGCTCCAGCAACCGCAACTCGTCGCTGACGGCATCCAGGCCGGCGAGCGTCTGCCGGGCCGGGTGCTGCACGCACGCTACTCGCGTTACCTACAGCGCATCGCCACCCTGGATGCCGGACTGGTCGCCGAACTGGAGCAGGTCGGTGCGCGTTATACCCACGCCACTTCCATTGCCCCCACCGGCACCATGGCCGCCTCAGTCGGCAACAACGCCAGCAACGGCATCGAGCCGTCGTTCGCGCACTCCTACATCCGCAACATGATCGTGGCGGGGGAAAAGGCCAAGCGAGCAATACGCATGGAATCCTACGAATTGCTGGTGTATCGCGCGCTGGTGGACGCCGACGCGGACCTCGATCAATTGCCGGAAGCATTTCACGGTACCGCCACCGCTACCGACTCGCGTGCCCATATTGACATACAGGCGGCGGCGCAATACTGGATCGATTCGTCGATCTCGAAAACCATCAACGTGCCTTCGGACATCGATTTCGAGTCGTTCCAGGAACTTTATCGCTATGCGATCGAAAAAGGGCTCAAGGGCTGCACCACGTTTCGCTTCAACCCCGAGGTGCACCAGGGCGTGCTGGTCACCGACGCAGAACTCGCGGCCACGGTCTACCAGTTTCAGCTCGCCGATGGCGAAAAACTGGCGTTGAGCGGCGATACCCTGGTGGAATACGAGGGCGCCCGCTATACCGCCGCCAACCTTTACGATGCCCTTAAAGAGGGCTTTTACGGCAAGTTGTGAGGAGCACCGATGAACCCGCAAACCGCAGATCGTAATGTCGTCACCATCAAACAACGCATCGTCGGCGTGTCGGTCGGACGCCGGGGCGCGCCCGTCGAAACCGATCCCCGACGTTTGCGCATCGAGCGGCGTGAAGAGGGCAGTTGGGAAGCGGTGACCACCAAGGTGGTGTTGCCCACCACCAGCGGCCCCAAGACGGTCTACTTCGTCATCGGCTTTGGTGTAGTCAGCGGGCGTCATCAGGGGCAACCGGTGTGTATCGAACGACCGCTGGAGTTTTTTATCCCAGCCGGACAGATCTCGGCCGAGCACCAGTGGCTGTCGGCGACCATGCGCGCGCTGTCGCTGGCGGCACGCGGCGGTTTCATCGCCAAGGCGCTCGCCGACCTGCGCCAGGTGTCCTGGGATCGCGGCCCGATCCGCTTCGGCAAGAACGCCGCCGGCAAGGGCATGGTGCATGATTCCGAAGTGGCCGCCATCGCCTGGGCCATGCAACAGGCGCTGTACCGCCGCGGCTTCCTCGATGAAAACGGCAACGAGCGTTCGGTTGAAGCGCTGATCGACCACTACGCGCGATTGCAGGCCTATCGTGACAGTCTTCCGGTCGATAACCCACACACGTTCGAGGTCGGTCGATCCCAGGATTCGTCGCGCCTGCGCAATGGCCAGTTGGTGGTCGGCCAGTGCCCGGATCGGGATTGCCGGGGAGACATGATGATGCTCGACGGCTGCCCGACCTGTATTGATTGCGGTTATTCGAAGTGCGCCTAAGAGAGGTCCGCGGGCCTGAGAAGGCCGCCGTTGAAGGCGCTGATCGGCCACGGCGGACGCGATAAGGTAGGTTTCAATGTAATGGAGAGAGCACGATGGACACGAAGCCGATACTCGAGATACTGCTGGAGGATCACGTTTACATACGCCGGGTGCTTGAGTTGTTCGCGCGCGAACTGACCGCTTTCGCCGAAAACCGAGCACCGGACTACGACGTGCTGGCGGAGGTGCTCGATTATCAGCGCGACTATCTCGACACCGTGCATCATCCGCTGGAAGATCGCATCGCAGAGCACCTCAAGCGGCGGCTGCCGACCTCGGCGGAATCGCTCGCAGGACTCCACCAGGCGCACCAGGATCTGGAGCGGCTGGCTACCAAAATCACCCAGGGATTTATCGCGGCACGCGCCGACGTGCCCGCTCCCCGAGGACGCCTGTGCGCGCGTAGCAAGAACTTGATCAAGATTTACCGCGATCATCTGGCTTGGGAAGAAACTCATCTGTTTCCCTTGGCCCAGAGGACGTTAACGGCGGCGGACTGGGAGAAACTCGTGAGAGAGGACGAGGCCGCGCCGGACTTGTCGCACGCGCAGCAGATCAGAGACCGCTTTGTCGTCTGGCTGCAGGGATACGATGATCAATCGGCCGAATCGGATCGATAGACTGCCGCGTTTCCAACGTCCTTGATCCGCGCTGGAGCGAGTGCCTGTGACCGTTCATCTGCCGCTCCTGCTGGCAGCGGCTTTTTTCGCTGGCGCGTTGAACGCCATGGCCGGTGGCGGCACATTTTTGACCCTACCCGCTTTGATGCTGGTGGGGGTCCCACCCGTGGCGGCCAACGCCACCGGCACGGTGGCACTACTGCCAGGGTATGTCGCCAGTTCCTGGGGTTTTCGGCAAGCACTGCGTGCGCAGCCCGGCACGAGTCTCGTATTGACGGCGATAGTCGCCCTCAGCGGCGGCGCGATCGGCGCGGCGCTGCTGCTGATCACCTCCAACCAGGCCTTCCGCGCCGTCGTGCCTTGGCTGATGCTGGTGGCGACGCTGTTGTTCGCGTTCGGGCCGTGGCTCATGGCACACCTGCAGCGCACCGAGCCGGCAGACCGTGCCGTCACCGCCGCGGGTCTGTTGCTGGCGTCGATCTACGGCGGTTATTCAACGGCGGGCTCGGCATCGTGTTGCTCGCGCTGCTCGGACTGCTGGGCTACACCCATCTCAACTTCATGAATGGGCTAAAGAACCTGATTTCGGCCATCCTCACGTCGATCGCCGTACTGGTGTATGCACTTGGCAAGACGGTGATCTGGAGCGATGCGCTGATGATGATGCCGGCGGCGATTGTGGGTGGCTACACTGGTGCGCTGCTCGCGCAACGCTTGCCAGAACGCCATTTACGCTACGGCATTGTGTCGATCGGCGTGATAACGACCGCATGGTTCTTTTCCAAGTGATGCGCCTGCGTCAGCTTGTCGCAAGTCCAACACGCCGCGAAGCCGCTTCGTGTCGCGATACCGCTGCGCTACATGGAATCCTGCTTGATATCCTCCATTCCCCACGATTCACTGAGGTGTTCCAGAACCTGCTCGGTGCGCAGACGAAAAGCGTGGGCCAGCCACATGATCAGCACTGAAAAGATCGTCATCACCAGGGCACCGGTCTCAAGGTTGAGAATGCCGAGATTACCCGCCTGCTTCACGGGTTCCGGGTAGCGCCCCAGCCAGCTGATCAGGGTCAAGCCGGCCAGCCACGGCAGCACCCAAAATCCTGCGCGGAAATCCATGCGCCGAGTACGCCCGCGTTGCGTCAGTACGTGAACCGCCAACGCAACAAAACCCAGCAACACCGCCACCATCAACTTCCACACGACGTCCCAACCCGACCAAAACACGATCAGGTTGGAGGACAAGAATGCAAGGAAGGGAATGATCCAGCCGCCGCCCAGCCGGAACGGTCGTTGTTGGTCAGGCAGTTCCGCGCGCAACGCCATCAACACCAGCGGACCTGAGCCAAACGACAACACGGTGGCCGAGGTGACGAAGCCGACCAGCTTCTGCCAGCCCGGGAACGGCAGGAAGAACAGCAGGCCCATGAAGAACGTGAGGACCACGCCGACCCACGGGACACCGTTGCGATTGACTTTGGTCAAGGCTGCCGGGGCGTTGCCGTTGCGGCCCATCGCGTAGGACACGCGGGCGGCGATGGTGACGTAAATCAGACCGGTATCCGCGGGCGAGATGAAAGCATCGATGTAGAGCAACACCGCCAGCCAGCTCATGCCGAGAATGGTCGCCAGTGTCGCCAACGGGCCGAATGCCAGCGCCAGGTCGCCGATGCCGCCGTGGAGTGTGGTGCCGACGTGCGCCCAGCCATTGGCCAGCGCGGATTCCGGCAACGCACCGATGAACGCGATCTGCAGCCCAATGTAGAGGACGCCGCACAACACCAGCGATCCGATGATGGCGATCGGCACGTTGCGTTGCGGGTTATCGGTTTCACCGGCCAGCTCCACGCCCTGACGAAAGCCGAGATAAGAAAACACAATCCCTGCGGTGGCGATCGCCGAGAACACGCCGTGCATCCCGAATGGCATGAATCCGCCACTGGCCGATTGCACAAAATGACTGGCGTGGAAATCCGCGCTCAGGAACGCAAGCACCACGATGCTGATGATCGCAAGCTTCCACCATACCAACGCAGTGTTTAACCGCGTGAACCAGCGGATGCCCACAAAATTGATCAGACAAAACAGAAAAATCAGCGCCGCCGCAACGAAAAAACCCGGCAACGTCAGTACCGGGACCCCATCCTCCAATGTTCCCAGCCAGGGGAGGTAATTGCGTGCGTATTGCAGAGCGGCTTCGGTTTCGATCGGCGCCAACGAAACCACCGACAGCCAGGTAATCCACCCCAAGGTGTAGCTGGCAAACGAGCCGAAAGCGTAGTCCGGGAAGCGAACCACCCCGCCCGAGACCGGGAACATCGTTCCCAGCTCTGAGTAAACCAGGCCGATGAACAGGATCATGATGGCACCGATCACCCATGAAATGACCGATGCCGGCCCGGCCTGCTGCGAAGCGAACAGTGCGCCGAACAGCCAGCCCGAACCGATGACCGACCCAACAGCGGTGAACAACAGACCGATCATCCCGACGTGGCGTTTTAGGCGCGGGTCCGCTCGCGCGTCGGCGGCGGTCGGATTCGGCGTGGGCATGGCTCTTCCCCGGAGTCGGTTACAGGTGTGTCGCTCACATGCGCGCGAGCACTCCTGATAATTTGTACTGGAAGCCTACTATGCTTCAACGAAAATTTGTGAGCCTCTACCCGGCTTTGCTTGATCAATCCGTGGTGAGCATCAATACTTCAGCACGCGCGCGAGAAAGTCTCGGCTCTGCTGGGTCTGCGGATTCTCAAAGACTTGAGACACGGGGCCGACTTCGACGATGCGGCCTTCGGCCAACAGCGCGACCTGATCGGCGATACGCCGCGCGAAACCCATCGCGTGCGTCACCAGAATGAGATCGCGTCCTTCGTCGCGCAACTCTCCGATCAAGTCCAGAACTTCGGCGGTCATCTCGGGATCGAGCGCCGATGTCGGCTCGTCGAAAAGCAGCAAGCGCGGCTTGATGGCGACGGCTCTGGCGATGGCGACACGTTGGCGCTGACCGCCGGAGAGCTCTGCCGAACGTTTGTGAGCGTGCTTTTTGAGGTGAAACCGCCGGAGAATTTGACGGGCGATGTCGGCGGCTTCGTTAGACGTATAACCGTGCACTTTTTTTAACGGTAAGGTGATGTTGCCGAGCGCATCGAGGTGCGGGAACAGGTTGAACGTCTGAAACACCGTGCCAATCGTGCGGCGATACCGCTGCAAGCTGACCTCGTCGAACTTCAACGGCTCGCCGTCGATTGTCACCGCACCTTCATCGGGGTACTCCAGCCCGGCAATGATCCTCAACAGCGTGGATTTGCCACCGCCCGAAGGACCGATCACCACCAATGTGTTCATATCGTTCAGCGTCAACGTCACCTTGTCGAGCACGCAATGGCCGTCAAAGCTTTTGCACAACTTGGTGAGTTGGAGCTTCATGAAAAATAGCCGTTAACGCAAAAAGTTACGTTTCATACTTCATTTTTTTCTCAAGCCACCGGGTCCACAGCGAGATCGGTAGGGTCAGCAGCAGATAGCCGACGGCCAGCGGCAGGTAGCTTTCCAGCGTGCTGAAGGTGTAGGAATTCACTTCCTGCGCGTTGAGCGTGAACTCGCTGATCGCAATGATCGAGAGCAGCGCGGAGTCCTTGATGAGCGAAACGAACTGCCCGGCGAGCGGCGGCAACGTCTGACGCAGCGCTTGCGGCAAGACGACGTAGCGGTAGGTTTGAAAGCGCGTCAGGCCGATGGCGCGGGCGGAGTCGAGTTGCGACTTGCCGATGCTCTCAATACCGGCCCGGACAATCTCCGTGATGTAAGCGCCGCTGAAAATCGCGAGGATCAAGATGCCGGCAACGTAGCGGTTCTCCAGATGAACCGCGCTGGCCACGATGTAAAAGAAGATCAGGATCTGCACCAGCAACGGCGTCCCGCGGATCAGCTCGACGTAAAATTTGCTGAAGCAATAGAGCGGCAAAAAACGGCTCCGCTGTCCCAACGCAAAAAACAAACCGATCAGAATGCTCAGCATGAGTGCTCCCAGCGAGATCCAGATCGTGGTCAGCCAGCCGTCGAGAAACATCCGCCGGTACTGGTAAACCGCGCTCCAGTTCCAGCGATAATTCAGAGACTGAAAAGAGAAATACAGTGCCAGGGCAATCAACAAGCCGACCAGGACGAAATTGGTTCTTGTGCAGTTGATTGAGGTAATTATCCGGCATTGGAGCGCAGTGCCGGAAACAGGGCGAATGGTCGTTCTGGGATTGCGGTCTGTCTGA